>ERZ773194.261-NODE-261-length-69411-cov-5.125296_pt1 | contig 69411 bp, 55 predicted proteins | sample MGYA00511240_ERZ773194 | MGnify/ENA primary metagenome ERZ773194 (study PRJEB29015, sample SAMEA2737774) | human gut metagenome | biome: human gut; feature: human-associated habitat; material: faeces | place: China | collected 2012 ... | reverse complement strand
TGCCGGACGGCTTTTTGCGTAATGTGATAGATCAAATATTATTTTTTCTGGTTTGCAGGCTCCGAAAAGCCTTGTATTTACAGTGTTCCTAATAGGAAGTAATCATATTATATAATAAAGTCAGACCTTTTGCTGACGGAGGGGAAAGAATGGCAAGATTAAAAAGACTTTGCGCGTATATTTGTGTATTTGCGGTTATATTATGCGGGTGCGGCGCCGGCGGAAAGATCGGGGAGAAGAAAACTGCGGACGAAAACGACAGGGTATGCGCGTTTTTCAAAAAATATTTTGACGGCGGAAAATATCTTATAGATTTCAAAAGCTGGGAAGAAAGCACAGGAGAGTCTATGACCTGCACTATGGCGGTGGACGGCGAAAATTATTATCTGCAATACGAAACCGCGGACGGCAAGCAGACGTTTTTTGTGCGCGACGGCAAAAGTTACGGGATTTTGGACGATTTGAAATCGTATGTTGTGGAAGATGCCGACAAAAACGAACAGCGTCAGGAGGATTTTAACTCCGAAAACGTTTTGGGCAAGACATATGAGGTGTGCCGTGAGAAAATCGGCGACGATACATATGACTGCGAAAAATTCACCTTGTCAAACGGAGAGGAAAGCCACTACTGCTTTGATAAAGCCGGAAATTTAAAATATATCATCACCAAAATGGGCGATAAAAAGATTTATCTCGAATTTTTGAGCATTGACACCTCTGTTCCCGCGTCGTATTTTGAAATCCCCGAGGGTTACCAAAAAATAGAATATTAAAAATAAAACCACTCCCGAAATTACATATAGTTCGGGAGTGGTTTTTGTTTGCAAATTCACTAACGCATAAGATTTTCAATATTTTCTCTTGAACTGCGGTTTTTTCTTCCTGCCGGGCGCGAAGGGGATATACCAGAAAACGCGTACCATTTTGTGGAAAAAGTCGTTTTTATTCCGCCCGATTTCAACTTTTTATCCACACTCTCCGAAAATTCGCCGTTCGGATAGGAAGCGGTTTTAATTTCTTTGCCCGTTAACGATTTCAAAAATTCACTGTTTTTGTTAAAATCATCTGTAATTATATTGTCGTTTTTAGGGTTTGAATACATAATATTAAGTGTTGACGGCAAAAGATTATGCAGGCTGTATGTGTGATTTCCGATTTCGGCACAGCTTTTTTCCGAAAGTTTTTTCACATCGGCGCGCGTCAAATATCCGTCCGTTCCGACCGCACCGCCGAAAATGTAAAACGACGCGCAGAAACCGTATTTTTCAAGCAGAGGCACGGCATATTCAATATCGCTTTTGTAGCCGTCGTCAAACGTTATTACAACAATTTTTCTTCCGCGTTTGTCAACCGTTCCGAGTTCGGACGCGAAAACGCTTTCGTAACCTTTTTGCTTAAAATATTTCAAATCGTTTTCAAACATTGCGGGCGGTATGCAGTAATCACCTTTGCAGTTTGCGTCGGTGCAAATTCTGTGATACATAAGAATTTCCACCTTTCCGCGCCCGTCGAGAAAAGACATTGCAAAAGCGCTCTCCGAAAGCAATGCAATAATCATAACGCATAAAACAAATTTTTTCATATTGTCACCTCATACAAAAAAGGCAGTTTATATAAAACTGCCTTTTAGATTAACTCTGCCTTCGGGATTAGTCGTTAACGTAGCCTGCCGAGCCTACGTAACCGGCATAACCTCCGCCGAAGTCTGCGTCTGTACGGCTGAAGCTGTCAACCATATAGTCGCCTTTTTTGTCTTTAACCCAAACCTGGATTTCGGTGTCTGTAACCTTGATGTGGTAGTTTCCGAATTCGCCCGAGGGATAACGGTAAACGGGTTCGTTGTTTTCGTCAAGCGCAAGTACCATTTTGCCTGCCGCGTTGCGGATATATTTATATTCTACGACGTTGTAAGGATACTGACCTTCAACAAAAGCATATCTCCACTCAACCGAAGGAGTAGCTTTACCGCCTGTGTAACGCCAGATTTCGGGAGTGTCGTTTCGTCCGTCCATCACAAGACCGTTAACAATGAGGTACTGATAATAGTTGTAAGGCTCGTTCATTTCGTATGTAGGTTCTGTCCATTCGATTTTTGCGCCTTTTTCTTTGCGGACTGTGTCAGCGTCCCAGCTCCAGCCCTTGCCGTATGATCTGTAATACATAGCCGCAACGTCTTTTGTGGGATTTTCACCGTAATACGTCGGACCTGTTACAAATTTCGACGCCATTATGTCAATCTGCTCGGCAATATCGCTGTCGGATACAACATAGCTTCCGTCAAATGTGTTAATCTGGCTCAAATTCTGATAGTGGAAGAAGTCGCCCTCTTTGATTTTCTTTGTGGGTTCGCCGTCCTCGTCAACTGTTACGTTAAACGGTGTCGGAATTACCTCAAAATCGTTGTAGAGCGCAAATTTTTCTTCGTTGTAAACTTTGCCGTTTACGTCAAATACATAATTTCCGTTGTTGTCGAGGTTTGCAATTCCGTACTGTCTGAAACTTTCGGTAACGTTTGCAACACGTGTTGTGGGAACGAAAACCATATTTTCCTGAACTGCGTCCTGGCCGAAATCCCAAGCCCAGTATTTGTTGTTTATTTTTGTCTGCTGACGCTGGTAAATTCTGTGTTCGCCCGAAACTTCCCACATAAAATCTTTAAATCTTGTTTCCCACTGCGGAAAATGCGAAACGTTTCTTGTAACGCCGTTCTGAACGTTGCCCTCAAGATAAAGCTTTTCATAACCTGCGTGCGGATATGCAAGCTCGTATCCCTCAAATTTCCACTCAACATCTTTCGGTGCAACCGGTTCAACTTTTGTTTTGCTTGTGTATTTTCCGCCGATTACCTCGTTGTAAATTTTGCCGTAAGAATCGGGAATTGCGGTGTCATAGCCCGAAAATTCCCAGTTCGCAAATGCCGCCTGCGACGACAAAAGCGCTGCCGCACCGACAAATGCAGCAATTTTCTTTGCCTCAATCTTCATTCTTTATTCCTCCGTTTGAAAATAAATTTTAGTTGACAGTAGTAATATATCACAAAGAATGTCGGTTGTCAACCCTTTTTGAATTATTTTTTGATAATAACAATTCATTTTGAGGCTTTTCACAAAATAAAAATTTTTATGTTGTATAATATTTATAAATAAACATATGAATATGTTGGAGGATTTTTGTATGTTTCACAAGAATTTAAGAAATGCGCGCGAGAGCAGTAATATATCACAGCGCGAAATGGCTGAAAAACTCGGTATTCCGGTAACAACTTACCGAAACTATGAGAACACGCTCCGTGAGCCGAGTTTTGAAATTTTAACAAAAATGTGCAAAATTCTGGCAATATCGTCGGACGAATTGCTGGGGATTGCCGATGATGAGCAAAAATACTCAATGCTTTTTTCAAAAATTAAACATCTTAACGATAACAAACTGCAAATGCTTTCTATGTTTGTCGATTTTTTGAGCTCGACGAAGTAGACGTTGCCGATGTTTTGGCGCGCCTGTGATTTTTTTGTTTCCGCGCCGTATTTTGCAATTGCCGGAGAGAACAGAAAAACAACATATAAAAAAATAACGCTCCGAAATTTTTGGGAGCGTTATTTTTTATAAAATTTTTATTTTTCAACTATAACCGACACGCCGTCGGGGATAGCGGCAATTTTAATATCGGTTTTGCCGAGGATTTCTCTTGCCTTTTTCATTGCGTCATCAAGTGAGTGCGACGGTATCATATGCATTTTTTTCACCATATCGTCGGGCATTTCGGAAATATAAATGACGCTTGCGCGCGAAAGTATTCGCAGAAGAATTTGGCTTTGCCACTGGTCGGGCGCGGTTTCGTTCCGTCCTCTGCTCAAAAACAGCGCGGTGGTTTTCTTAATATCCTCCTCGTCCGCGAGCTGATGATAAAAATTGTCACCGCCCGTGCCGTCGCTCGACGACGCGAGCATAATTATCACACCGCCGTCCTTAACGGTAGCCTCCGCGGCGGTCATACCCTTAACCGCCTGATAAACGTTCTGGTCGAGCGGATAACCGCCGTTTGTGGAAATTGCAATGTCGGCATCAACCGCCTTTGCACCGCACAGTTTCGACAAAAAGTCGGTGCCTTTTTTGTGCGCCTGTTCACTGTCGCCGGCAACCGCATAGATAACCTTTTTGTCCGCGTCAAGCACAACGTTTACGATAAACGCAAGCTTTGCCGTCTTTGCCGCCCAGAGCATATCTTTGTGAATGGGGTTGTTTTCCAAAATTCCCGTGCGCGCGTTTTTGTCGGCGATAAACTCCGAACAGTGGTTCGCCATAACTGTCGTACGGCTTGCAATTCCCGGAAGAACGCTCTTTCGTCCGCCGGAAAATCCTGCGAAAAAGTGGGGTTCGATAAATCCTTCCGCAACCAGAAGGTCGGCATTGTACGCGATTGAGTTAATCTCGCACGCACCGCCCGACGGCAGTGTGCCGATGTTCACAAGCTTGTCGGTTTCAAGGCAGTCGTGTATGTAAATTTTCTCGTTTTTCACAATTTCCTCGCCGAATTTGCTTATCAGCTCATCTTTCGTCGTTCCGCGGTGGCAACCCGTCGCAATGAGAATTGTGATGTCCGCGTCGGGACTGCCTTTTCTGATTTCGTCCAGCATAGCAGGCATTATAACCTTGCTCGGAACGGGGCGCGTGTGGTCGCTTGCGATAATTACGACGTTTTTCTTGCCGACGGCAAGCTCGCAGAGCTTTTTTGAGCCGACGGGATTTGCAAGCGCATCTTTCACAAGTTCAACCTCGCCCTTTTCGGGAACGTAGTCGTGTATCGACGATACCAAAACGCCTGCAAGCTCGTTTTCGTCAAACGCATATGTCATTTTTGTCTTGCCGTACGGAAAAGAAATTTCTTTCATTATATACACCTCATTTTTTCATAAAGACCGATTTTCTCGGACGCAGGCAAAAACTGCCGTCCGAAAACAGATTTTACATTGCTTTCTTATGTCTGATTTTAACATTATATTAAATAAAAGTCAACAATTTGACATAAAAAACACACCCGTGTTCCGAGCGTGTTTTAAGATTTGCAACATTTTGTACTTTAAAATTAAGCAAATATTTTATTGTAGTTTTCTATACATTCCGAAATGATTTGCAGAGCCGCCTCACGTCCCTGAACCTCGTCAACCGCAGTGGTTTTGCCCTCAAGCTGTTTGTACGTCGCAAAAAAGTGGCGCATTTCGTCAAAAATATGCGGCGGCAAGTCGCCGATGTCTTTGTAGGTGTTGTAGGTCGGGTCGTCGGTGGGGATTGCGATGATTTTTTCGTCCTTTTTACCGCCGTCCATCATAACGATAACGCCTATGGGATAGCATTTTACAAGCACAAGCGGGTCAATGTCCTCGGTGGTGAGCACAAGCACGTCCAGCGGATCGCCGTCGTCGGCAAGTGTCCGCGGAATAAAGCCGTAGTTTGCAGGATAGTGCGTTGATGTGTATAAAATTCTGTCTAAAATCAAAAAACCCGTTTCTTTGTCCAGCTCGTATTTCTTTTTGCTTCCCTTGGTGATTTCGATTACCGCAACAAAGTTTTCTGCCTTAATTCTTTCACTGCTGATGTCGTGCCATATATTCATTTTTCTACACGCCCCTCTTTTGATTTTTAAGTTCCGTGTTTCTATTGAATGATACCATTGAAACGCCGTTTTGTCAAGATGGGGAGGGGATTTTGTGCAAAGGGGCGCCTTTGCAATCCCGATTTTAAATTATCTTATCATATCAAAAATAGGTTATCGTAATTTGGGGGTTGCTCCGCAGGCACCGCTTTTGGCGCAAAAGCGGTGGGAAAACGTGGGGGTTTCGATTCCCCCACACCCCACAAACGACAAGGGCTCTGCCCTTGACCCGTTCTGTAAACGTTAATTTTCGGCGAACGGTTTGTTTTCGGGTTTTGTTTGAAAAATATTCGGTAATCTGTTGTTTGAATGATTTGATTGTTGCAAGGGGTCTTGGGGTGAAACTCCAAGCCGTTTAGGGGTGCGGGGGAATCGGAACCCCCGCGCTTTTGCGGCACTTTTACTCTAAAAGCGCCCCCGCGGAGCGAATTAGTAAAATAACAAATTTTATGTTTTTGATATGATAAGAGAATTTGAAAATTACAAATCGCAAATCGAGGGGGCGAGGGGAAACATCACCATACTTTTCCTTTCTCCGACAAAAAATTTCCGTACAAAAATGCGCCGTTTGTTTTATTTGCACAAAAAGGCATACCAAACATATGCTCAAACGGCGGAAAAATTAAAATTTTTAATAAAATCTCATAAAATAAAAAAATTTTTTAAAAAAAGTATTGCAATTTCATTACAAATGGGTTAAAATTTATTTAAAAGTGGAGATAAGTGTGACAAAGTGGCACTTTGTGGTAGATATTTTATAAAAAATCACAAATTTGCGGCTTTGTTTTCATCTAAAAAATATGAAAGGGCGGTGAGTAAATGTCTTACGGTTTCAGCGGTGAATATCAGCACAGTGTTGACGCAAAAGGAAGAATGATTGTTCCGTCAAAATTCCGCGAACTTCTCGGCGAAAGCTTTATGGTTACGCGCGGACTCGACAACTGCCTTTTTGTATATCCAAAAGAAGCGTGGGAAGCATTTACTCAAAAACTCAAACAACTGCCCATTTCAAACACAAACGCACGTCAGTTTGTAAGGTTTTTCTTATCGGGTGCGGTTGAGTGCGAGCTTGACAAGCAGGGAAGAATACTTCTTCCGCAAAATCTCCGCACTTACGCAGGCATTAAGAAAGACGTGTCGGTTATCGGTGTGGGCGAACGCGCCGAAATTTGGGACAGCGAACAGTGGAACGGCTACAACGGAAGCATTTCTCCCGACGAAGTGGCGTCAAATATGGAATCGCTGGGAATTTAGGTGAAAAAATTGGAATTTAAACACATTTCTGTTCTTTTAAACGAGTCGGTAGACGCGCTGAACATCAAAGAAAACGGCATTTATGCCGACGGCACGCTCGGCGGCGGAGGCCACAGCGAGAAAATTCTCGAACGTTTGTCGGGCAGCGGACTTTTAATCGGTATCGACCAAGATGCCGAGGCGATATGCGCGGCGAAAAAACGGCTTGAAAAATTCACCAACGTTATCTACGAAAACACAAATTTTAAAAACATTAAAGATATTCTTATAAGAAACAGCATTGAAAACATCGACGGCGCGGTGCTCGATTTGGGCGTTTCGTCCTATCAGCTCGACAACGCGGACAGAGGTTTCAGCTACATTGCGGACTCACGGCTGGATATGCGTATGGATTTGTCGTCCGAGCTTGACGCATACAAGGTTGTAAACACCTACAGCGAGGAAAATCTTGCAAAAATATTTTTTGAATACGGCGAGGAAAAATTTTCACGGCGAATAGCGTCACAGATTGTGAAAGCGCGCGGTGAAAAACCGATTGAAACGACACTTGAACTTTCCGAACTTGTGAAAAAATGTATTCCGCAAAAGACGGTTAAAAAAGGCTCGCACCCGGCAAAAAGGGTGTTTCAGGCGATAAGAATTGAGGTAAACGGCGAGCTTGCAATTTTAGAGGGCGCGTTAAACGATTTTTTCGATGTGTTAAAACCCGGCGGACATCTTGCGGTGATAAGTTTTCATTCGCTTGAGGACAGAATTGTAAAAAACACCTTCGCGTCACTTGCGAAAGGGTGTGTTTGCCCGAAAGACTTTCCCGTTTGCGTGTGCGGAAAAAAGCCGAGGGGAAAAATAATCACCAGAAAAGCGGTTGTTCCCGAAGATGCCGAAATCGAGGCGAACAAGCGTTCAAAAAGTTCAAAACTTCGTGTTATAGAAAAATTATGATGTAAAAATTTTAAGGCGGTGCAAAAGAAAAAGATGAGTAAATATTATTATACCGGCGGAACATCGGCATACAGATTGGATAACTGCGATATTGAAAATTACTATACAAAAAAACGCATAAACGAGCAGGAGGCAAAAAAAGCAAGAGCAGTAAAAAGCGCAAAAGCCAGACTTAAAACCATTGCGTCAATTCTTCTTGTGTTTGCGGTTGCCTGCACTATTTTATACAGAAACGTTATAATTATTGAATCGTCCACCGAGGCACAGCAGCTTGAAGAAAAGCTTACAACCCTCCAGGCGGCGAACACAAAGCTTAATTACGAGCTTAAAAAGGAAGTTGACCTTAAAAAGGTGGAAGAAATAGCTACCGCAAAACTCGGTATGAAACGTCCCGACAAGCACCAGACGGTTTATGTGGACGTTACGCAGAAAAACTACGCCGAGGTGAAAAACAGCGCGGCCGATAAAACGCTCGGCGGAACATTCAGCGTTATCAAACAAAAGGTTATCAATGTTTTGGAATATTTGCAATAAGATTTCAATAAACTGAATTAGGAGTAAAAGGAAATTCTTACGTCGTACGCAAGAAGTGTTCTTTACTCCTTTAGTGTTATTATGTAAAAATTTTACAAATTAAATTTTGCCGGGAACAGAGGAATGTAAATGTCGAAAAAATCAAAATTAACACTTGGCAAACGCTCGGTTTTCATTCTTTTTGCATTTTGCGCGGTTTTTTTCGCCTTGGTGATAAGAATAGGCTGGGTGCAGTTTGTAGACGGCAGTTCCTTACAGCAAAAGGCTGTGGAACAGCAGACAAAAGATAAGGTTATAAGCTCAAAAAGGGGCACTATATACGACAGAAATATGAAAGCTTTGGCGCAGAGCGCGTCGGTTGACACCGTGTGTGCAACACCGCGCGAAATTGCCGAGGGCAAAAATGCCGATAAGGTCGCATCAGACCTTGCGGAAATTCTTGATATGGAAAAAGAGGACGTATTAAAAGTTATCACAAAAAAATCGTCCTATGAGATAATCAAACGCAAAATCGAGCCTGAGCAGTCGGCGAAAATCCGTGAGCTTAACTATAAGGGAATTTACCTTACCGAGGACTCGAAAAGATACTATCCGTACGGAAATTTTGCGTCGCACGTCATCGGCTTTGTCGGCTCGGACAATCAGGGCTTAAACGGCATCGAAATGGTGTACGACAAATATTTAAAGGGCGAGCCTGGAAGAATTATAACGGCGAAAAACGCGCTCGGCAGTGATATGCCGTATAAATACGAAAAATACATAAACGCGCAGAACGGTGTTAACGTTGTGCTCACCATTGACGAGGTTATCCAGCATTTTGCCGAAAAAGAACTTGAGGCGGCGGTGGAAAAATACAATGTCAAAAACGGCGCGGCGTGTATTGTTATGAACGCAAAAACGGGCGAAATTCTTGCAATGGCAACAAAGCCCGACTACGACTTAAATTCACCGTTCACGCTTAACAATCAGGCGGATATCGACACTATGAATTCGCTTTCGGGCGAAGAAAAAACCAAGTTTTTCAACGAGGCGTGCAACAAAATGTGGCGTAACAAAGCGGTTTGCGACACCTACGAACCCGGTTCGACGTTCAAAACCTTTGTTGCGGCAATGGCGATTGAAGAAAACGTTGTAAAAGACAACGACACATTTAACTGCCCCGGCTATCACAAGGTCGGCAAGCATACTATCAGGTGTCACAAAACGTCGGGACACGGACTTGAAACGTTTGTCCAGGGAGTAAGAAACTCGTGCAACCCTGTTTTTATGATGGTGGGCGCGAGAGTCGGAAACGCAAACTTTAAAAAATATTTCGACCGTTTCGGATTTCGCGAAACAACGGGATTTGAACTTCCCGGCGAGGCAAAGGGTGTGTTCTTTGCAGACGAACGCTTTAACGAAACCGAGCTTGCAACAAGCTCGTTCGGACAGGGCTTTAACATCACACCGCTTCAGCTTGTAACCGCGCTCACGGCGATTACAAACGACGGAAAAATGGTGCGTCCGCACATTGTTAAAGAGCTTGTGGATGACACCGGAAAGGTTGTAAAAAGCTTTGAACCCGAAATTATACGCGACGTAATTTCTGCCGACACCGCAAAAAAGGTGCGCGAAATTTTGGAGGGCGTTGTTTCGGAGGGTACTGCGAAAAACGCTTATATCCGCGGAATGAGAGTCGCCGGAAAGACGGGAACAAGCGAGAAAACTCCGCGCGGAAGCAGAAAATATATTGCGTCGTTTTTGGGATTTGCACCGGCAAACAACCCCGAAATTATCGGTCTTGTGATGCTTGACGAACCCCCTGCGGACGGTCTTTATATGGGCGGTCAGATTGCCGCGCCGACGTTCCAGAAAATTTTTGACGCAACTTTAAGATACCTTAATATCGACCCGCAGTACACCGCGGAGGAACTCACACAGGCGGAAACAACCGTTCCGAACGTTGAGGGACTTTCGGTGAAAGACGCGGAAATAAAATTTGACGGCGCAGGGCTTTACTACAAAATTGTCGGAAACGGCGAAAGCGTAATTTCGCAGACTCCCAAGGGCGGTGTAATCGTTCAGACAGAATCGACGGTTATGCTCTATACCGAGGAAAACTCGGCGAACGAGGCTGTTGTTCCGAGCGTTATAGGAAAGTCGATCGCCGAGGCAAACAGAATACTTACAAACGCAAAACTGAACGTAAAAGTTACGGGACTTACCGAAAACGGCGGCGAAACGTACGTCGGCTCGCAGTCGCCCGAGGCAGGCGAAAAAGTTTCGACGGGAACGGTCGTTACCGTTGAGGTTCTTTCAAAAGACGTACATTAAACAACACATCGAAAGGGTGAAATTATTTTGAAGCTTACCGAACTTATTAAAAATTTAACGCCTTTAAAAATCAACGGGAAATCCGATATAGGCATCAACAAAATAGAATACGACTCAAGAAAAGTTACGCAAAACGACGTTTTTGTGGCGATACGAGGCTACAAAACCGACGGTCACAAATACATTGAGCAGGCGGTTAAAAACGGCGCGGCGGCGGTTATCGCCGAGGAGCATACCGAAAACATCAAGGCTTGCGAAATCATTGTAGACAATACAAGGCGCGCGCTGTCGCTCGCTGCGGCAACGTATTACGGCGAGCCTGCAAAAAAAATGAAGCTCATCGGTGTGACGGGTACAAACGGCAAAACCACCACAACCTACCTTGTAAAGTCGGTGCTCGAATTTACGGGGCATAAGGTCGGCTTAATCGGCACAAATCAGAATATGATAGGAAATAAAGTAATTCCGACTGAACACACAACTCCCGAATCACTCGAACTTCAAAAGCTTTTTGCCGATATGGTGTCGGAGGGGGCGGAATATTGCATTATGGAGGTATCGTCGCACTCGCTCTGCCTTGACAGAGTGTACGGCATACCGTTTTATATCGGCGCGTTTACAAATCTTACGCAGGACCATCTCGATTTTCACAAAACAATGGACGAATACGCAAAAGCGAAATCGATATTGTTCACGATGTGCGAGCGCGCGGTGGTTAATGCAGATGACGATTATGTGAAAACCATAATCGGAAACGCAGACTGTAAAATTGTGAAATACGGCATTGACAAAAAATGCGATATTTGCGCAAAAAATATAAAATACAACCAGCGCGGTGTGCTTTTTGAAGTTGATACACCGTTCGGAAACGAAAATATACGTCTTGACATTCCGGGCAGATTTTCGGTTTACAACGCGCTTTGCGCCATCGGCATCTGCCAGGGTACGGGCATAGGAATTTCGGACATCGCAAAAGCGCTCGTTCTTGCAAAAGGCGTAAAGGGCAGAGCGGAGGTTGTGAACATTCCGACCGATTATACGGTTATGATTGACTATGCGCACACACCCGACGGCTTGGAAAATATCATTAAAACAGTGAAAGGCTTTGCAAAGGGCAGAGTTATCACTGTGTTCGGCTGCGGCGGCGACAGGGACAGTGCAAAACGTCCGAAAATGGGCAAAATAGCAGGAGATTTGTCCGACTTTTGCGTTGTCACGAGCGACAATCCGCGCACCGAGGACCCCGAGGCAATTTTGAAAGATATTCTCGAGGGTATGAAAGACGTGAAAGCGGATTTTGCTGCAATATGCGACCGTACTGATGCGATTGAATACGCAATGCGTCACGCAAAGGCGAACGACGTTATCATCCTCGCCGGCAAGGGCCACGAAACATATCAGATTTTGAAAGACAAAACAATTCATTACGACGAGCGCGAAATTGTGCGTGATATTTTGGCAAAAATAAATTCGGAGGCATAAATAAATGCTTGGAAACATAGAAAAGATTTCCGTATCGGAAATTGTACGGGCGACGGGCGGAACGCTTATTTTCGGCGAAAACGAAAGCGTTCGGAGCATAAGCACCGACAGCCGTGAAACGGGCGAAAACTGTCTTTATATTCCGCTCAAAGGCGAAAGATTTGACGGACATTCGTTTTTTGACGGCGCTTTAAAAAGCGGTGCAATCGGCTATCTTACGCAGAACGGCGAAAAATTGGACGGCTATAAATTCGGCATAAAGGTTGCTGATACAAAAAAAGCGCTCGGCGATATTGCAAAATATTACAGACAAAAATTTGATGTCAGCGTTGTTGCGCTCACGGGCAGTGTGGGCAAAACCACCACAAAAGAATTTGTCGCGTCGGTGCTTTCGGCGCGGTTTAACACCGTTAAAACACAGGCAAACTACAATAATGACATCGGTTTGCCGTTCACCGTTTTTTCGATAAACAGCAAAACCGAAATTGCGGTTGTTGAAATGGGAATGAGCAATTTCGGCGAAATTTCATATCTTACAAACATTGCGCGTCCCGATAATGCGATTATTACAAATATCGGCACGTCGCACATTGAGTTTTTGAAAAGCCGTGAGGGCATTTTAAAAGCGAAATGCGAAATTTTTGAGGGGCTGAAAAACGGCGGAACCGCTTTTTTGAACGGCGATGACGACCTTTTGCAAACCCTTTCGGGAAAACTTGAATTTAACACTGTTTTCTTCGGAATTGACAATAAAAACTGCGATTTGCCTGCGGAGAATATAAAACTTTATCCCGAGCATACCGAATTTGAAATTTCGGGCGAAAAATTTAAGATAAATATTCCGGGCAGACACAATGTGTATAACGCGCTGTGCGCCTATGCTGTGGGAAAATTGTACGGTATGACCGATGAGGAAATAAGAAACGGGCTTTTGAATTACAAAAGCGACGGCATACGGCAAAGCATAATTGACATTAACGGCGCAAAAATTTTGAACGACTGCTACAACTCGTCACCCCAAGCGGCAAAGTCGGCAATTGACGTTTTAAAAACCCTTTCAAACGGCAGAAAAATAGCGGTTTTGGGCGATATGGCGGAGCTTGGCGAGATGAGCGAAAAATATCACCGCGAAGTCGGCGCGCATTTTGCAGAAGAAAAATGCGACATTCTTGTGACGGTGGGAAGTATGGCACGCTTTATCGCGGATGAGGCGAAAAAGTGCGGTGCGGACGAAAAAAACGTTCATTCATTTGACAATAACACAGAGGTTTGCGCGTTTTTGAAAAGCAATCTTCAAAAAGGCGACGCGGTGCTGATAAAAGGTTCGCACTGTATGAGGATGGACGAAATTTCAAAAAACTTATGATGTAAATAAAACAGAGGTGTGTATTTTGATAGATAAATTGATGATGACGGTGTGGATTTCCACAATCTGCGCGTTTGCAGTCGGCATAGCGGCGGGATTTTTCTTAATCCCCGCGCTGATAAGGCTGAAATTCGGTCAGGAAATAAGGGAAATAGGCCCGAAATGGCACAAGAAAAAAGCGGGAACTCCCACAATGGGCGGTGTGATTTTCATAATTGCGTCGCTTCTCACAACGCTTATTTTCGACCGTGACAAAAATTCAATATTTATCGTTTGCACCGCGTTTTCGTTCGGTCTTGTCGGTTTTGCGGACGATTTTATAAAAATCGCGATGAAACGAAATCTCGGCTTAACCGAGCGTCAAAAGCTCATTCTGCAAATTCTTGCCGCTTCGCTTGCGGCGGTTGTCGGCGTCAAAACGGGCGTTTTGTCGTATGAGGTAATTGTACCTTTTACAAAATGGCGGTTAAATCTTTGGCATTTTTACATTCCGTTTGCGGTTTTCGTTATGGTCGGCGGTACAAACAGCGTCAACTTAACTGACGGACTCGATGGACTGGCGGCAAGCGTAACAACGGTTGTTTCAATATTTTTCACCGTTATGGCATATAAATTCGGCGACGAATCAATCACCGTTTTCTGTTCGTCACTCACGGGTTCGCTTTTGGCATTTCTGGTGTTCAATGCGTATCCTGCAAAGGTATTTATGGGAGACACGGGTTCGCTGTTTTTAGGCGGTGCGGTATGCGGTGCGGCGCTGGTTTTAAAGCTTCCGCTCATACTCGTTTTTGCCGGCGGAATTTATATAATCGAAACGCTTTCGGTTATAATTCAGGTTACGTCATATAAACTCACGGGCAAAAGAGTGTTTAAAATGAGCCCCATTCATCACCATTTTGAGATGTCGGGATTTTCCGAACGCAAAATTGTTGTGATGTTCATTCTCGCAAGTTTTTTGTTTTGCGTGATTTCGTACTTTATGGTTGTGTAAATTTGTTTTTGGTTTTCGGAGGCATAAAAAGTGAAAAAATCCCTTTTTGTAAAAAAGCAGGGCAATGTGGATTTTACCTTTCTGACGACGCTTATAATACTTATAATATTCGGACTTACAATGACCTTTTCGGCAAGCAGTGCGTCGGCGCACTATCAGTATAACGATGCGTTTTACTTCATAAAACGTCAGATGTTTTTTGCCGTTTTCGGACTTATCATAATGTATGCCGTGTCGCGTATCGACCTTGAATGGGCAAAACGTATCGCACTTCCGCTTTTGGGAATTACGGTTGCTTTGCTTGTTTTGGTGCTTATCGTCGGCGAGGACATAAAGGGCGCAAAACGCTGGTTAAAGCTCGGGCCGATAAGTTTTCAGCCGTCCGAAATAGCGAAATACTGCGTTATAATTTTTATGGCAAAAAGCATATCGGCGCGCAAAAAACCAATTCAGAAATTCTTTGCGGATTTTATTCCGTACATACTTTTCTGCGCGTTTATGGCAGGCTTGGTATTTGCCGAAAACCATTTGAGCGGTGCTTTTACCGTGTTTGTGTCGGGTATGATTGTGCTTTTTGTGGGCGGTGCGAAAATATGGCAGTTTTGTATGTGCCTTCCGCCGGTTATCGTTGCGGTTATCGCGGCTATCGCGCTGGAGCCGTACCGATTAAAAAGATTTTTAACCTTCCTCGACCCGTTTGAAAACTATCTCGGCGACGGATTTCAGATTGTTCAGTCGCTCTATGCAATAGGCTCGGGCGGATTTTTCGGCTTGGGACTGGGACAAAGCAGACAAAAATATTTGTATATCCCCGAACCGCACAACGACTTTATTTTCCCGATAATATGCGAGGAACTCGGCTTTGTGGGCGCGGTGTTTATGATAGCGTTGTTTTTGATACTAATATGGCGCGGAATAAAAATCGCGATAGAGGCGCCCGACAGCTTTTCAAGTATGGTTGTGTGCGGAATTATCGGACTTATAGGCTTTCAGGTGATGATTAACATCGCCGTTGTAACAAGCTCAATGCCTGTTACGGGTATGCCTCTGCCGTTTTTCTCATACGGCGGTACGGCGCTTGTTTTTCAGCTTGCGGCAATGGGGTATATCTTAAATGTTTCGCGGTATTCCGCAAAAAATAACTGATTTTCCGGCGGTGAAATATGAATATAATCTTATCGGGCGGCGGCAGTGCGGGGCATATAAATCCCGCAATCGCAATCGCAAAATATTTTGAAAATCACTATGAAAATGTAAATATTCTCTTTATCGGCACAAAAACCGGTATGGAAAACGAGCTTGTAAAAAAGGCAGGCTACAAACTTACGCAAATTGACGTCGAGGGCTTTAAAACCTCCCTCTCTCTTAAAAATTTAAAGCCCTTGACTAAATTTATTTTGTCAGCAATTAAAATGAAAAAAATAATCCGCAAATTTAAGGCGGACATCGTGATAGGCACGGGCGGATACGTCTGCGCGCCGGCGGTTGCGGCGGCAAACGCAATGAAAATCCCGACTCTTATACACGAGCAGAATGTGTACCCCGGAAGCGCAATACGTTTCCTTGCGAAAAACACAACCGTCACCGCGATAAGTTTTGACGAAAGCAGAAAATATCTTTCGGGTGCAAAGAATGTGGTGCTTACGGGAAATCCCGTGCGCGAAAGCATTATAAACGCAGATAGGGAAAAGGCACGCGCCGAGCTTAATATCGGAGATGAAAAACTGGTTTTGGTCGTAGGCGGAAGCCTCGGTGCAATGAAGATAAACGACGTTTTGTGCGATTATTTAAAGAGCACAAGAAAAGAAAATGTGAAATTTGTTATTTCCACGGGCAAGCGCGACTTTGACAGGGTTAAGGAAAATTTAAACGGCGTAAAGAACGGCGGATATTTTGAAATTCTGCCGTATATCCACAATATGGATACATATCTTGCGGCGGCAGACCTTGTGATTTGCCGTTCGGGTGCAATTACCCTTTCGGAAATCTGCGCGCTGAAAAAACCGTCAATACTTATTCCGTCACCGAATGTGACGCACAATCACCAGGAATTTAACGCAAGCGCGCTGGTTAAAGAGAGCGCCGCGATTATGATAAAAGAAAATGTGTTTGACAAATCGTCGCTCTCGCGCGCGGTTGACAAACTTTTGGATAACGATGCTTTGAGAAAGAAATACGGCGAAAATGCATATAGACTTGCGCAGAAGGACGCGTCAAAGCTTATATGCGAAAGTATTATGAAATTTGCGTTAAAGTGATGTGAAACGGCGCGCAATGTAACAAAAACAACCGTATCGGCATAGCATATATTATCAAAAAAGCTGATACGGAGGTGTTTTTTTATATGGACTACATTAAAATAACGGGCGGAAAACCGCTCTGCGGTTCGATATGCGTGCAAGGCTCAAAAAATGCCGTTTTGCCGTCGCTCGCCGCTGCCATTTTAAACAAGGGTACCACCGTTTTACATAATTGTCCCAATCTTTCGGACGTAAAGGTTACGCTGGAAATTTTGAAATTTCTCGGCTGTAAAATAAAGCGCGAAAACGATACCGTTACCGTTGACGCAAGTGTTATAACAAACAATTATATTCCCAATGAGCTTATGAACAAAATGCGTTCGTCCATCATTTTTATGGGGGCGATAATCGCGCGCACGGGTGAGGCGTCAATGAGTTTTCCGGGCGGATGCGAGCTTGGGCCGCGCCCTATTGACCTGCACCTTAAAGCGCTTAAAACTCTCGGAGTTGAAATTGAAGAAAGCCACGGCTACATAAACTGCCGTCTTAAAAAAATGCAGAATAAAAGTGTCCATCTCGATTTTCCGTCGGTGGGCGCAACCGAAAATATTATGCTTTTCGCGTCGCTTTCAAACGGCAAAACCACAATCTGCAACGCGGCGCGCGAGCCTGAAATTGAAGATTTGCAGAATTTTTTAAACGATATGGGTGCAAAAATTTCGGGAGCAGGCTCGTCGAATATTGAAATTGAGGGCGTCGAAAGTTTTCACGACTGCGAGCACACCGTCATTTCGGACAGAATTGCCGCGGCGACGTATCTTTGCGGTGCGGCGGTGTCGGGCGGTGAAACCGAGCTTGAAAACGTTTGCCCCGAGCACTTTTGCGCGGTGACGAGCGCGCTTGCGGAGTGCGGTGCAAAAATCAAAACGGGCGAGGATAAAATTTACATCAAAGCGCCCGAGGTTATAAATAAAATCGACATTATCAGAACTATGCCGTATCCAGGTTTTCCAACCGACGCACAGTCTGTTATGATGAGCGTTCTTGCGTATGCAAACGGCACGAGCATTATTAAAGAAAATATTTTTGAACAGCGGTTTAAAACCGCGGGCGAACTTGCAAAAATGGGCGCTGACATCAGCGTTGACGGCAAAGTTGCGGTGATAAAGGGCGTAAAATCGCTTACCGGCGCGTCGGTTTACGCGTGCGATTTGCGTTCGGGCGCGGCGCTTGTTGTGGCATCGCTTGCGGCAAACGGTGAAAGCAGGGTTTACAACACCCACTTTATCGACCGCGGATACCAGAGCCTAGCCGAGGATTTTAAAAATCTCGGCGCGGATATTGAAAGGATTTACCAATGAACGACGATACAAAAAGCGTTGAAAATTTGACTAACGAAAATATTGACGAAAGTGCGGAAAACACTGCCGGCAACGCGGAAAATCCCGACGTTAAAACGGAGAAAATATCAGAGAACGTTCCCGAAAAGCAAAGTTACAATTTCGTGAATGTCAGCGACGAAAAGGAAGAAATCCCCGAAAAAAGCGTGAAAGGCGAAGGCAAAAACAATTTTGTGCTTTTGTGCCTTTTGTTTGCAATTTTAACGTCATTGCTTTTCACGCCTGCGTTTAACATAAAAATCGTCGCGGTGACGGGAAACAACGCCCTCACCGCGCAGCAGATTGTTAAAAATTCGGGCATTGTGACGGGCAGAAACATACTTCGCACAAACACGCGCTCGGCGGTTAAAAACCTTAAAAAAATACCGCTTATAAATGACGTGCACGTTAAATTGAAATTTCCCTCAACCGTTGAAATTGCGGTGGAGGAGTGCGTCAAAACGGCGTACGTCAAGCATTTGGACAAGTATATCTGCATAGATAAAAACGGCAAAATTCTCGAAATTTTAAACGGCGCGGAAAACGAAAATCTTATCGTCGTGACGGGCGTTGTGCCGACAAAATTTGATGTCGGATCAAAAATTACGTTCAAAGCCGGCGAGAAATTCGACATTCTCACAAGCCTTCTTTCGGAAATTTCGTCGGCACCCGATTTGCCCAATGCCGTGAAAAGCATAGATTTGAGCGACAAAAATAAAATTATGATGACAATGGATAACGAAATTGTTGTAAATATGGGCAAAAACGACGCATTGCAGTATAAAATGGCATATCTTACAAAAACGCTGGAAACCCAGCTTAAAACCTACCGCGGAGGGACGCTCGATTTGTCCGACCCGTCCGCGTCGGCAAGGTATAAAGGAAGCGCACAGTAGGAGATAAAACATAAACACGGCATAAAAATTTGCAAGGAGAAAAATATGCGCGATAAAAAAACTCAAATCACACTTGCGGTACTGTTTTTTATTTTAAGCTTTGCAATCACAATGCAGGTTAAAAGCATAATAAAAAATTCCTCGTCCGAAAACGGCGAAATTACGCGCGTTGAGGAGGCAAAAGAAGAACTCGTAAAAAAAGATTTGCAGATTGAAGATTTGAAAAACCGCCTTTTGGCGGCAACAAACGACTTGGACAACTACCGTAAAGAGGCGGAGCAAAACACCGACGGCGCAAAGGCTATGGCGTCCGAACTTGAACGGTATAAAATTCTTGCAGGTCTTACCGACGTTAAAGGCAAGGGCGTGACGGTGACGCTGTCCGACAGCACCGACGAGCCGGACGCCGGAAAATCCGCGTCGTCATACATAATCCACGACAGCGACCTGCGCACAATTGTAAACGAACTGCGCTCTGCCGACGCCGAGGCGATTTCCGTAAACGGCGAACGTCTTGTGTCGTCCAGCGAAATAAGGTGCGTCGGTCCGACAATCATAATAAACGGCAACAAATATGTTCCGCCGTTCGAGATTAAGGCAATAGGCGAGCCGGATATGCTTGAGGCGGCGCTGAAGCTTAAAGGCGGTATAATCGACCAGCTTAAAAGCCTCTACGGATTTGACATTTCCATAGCAAAGTCGGCGGAAATAAAAATAGGAAAATACAGCGGAATTGTAAGCTTTAAATACGCAAAGAGTGCGGAGTAGGGAGGGATTTTTGAAAATGATACTTATATTTGCGCTTGCCGCAGGGTGCGCCCTCGCAGTGATGTTTGACATATATATCCCTGCGTATTTCATACCGTATGCGGCAATGATGATACTTGCGTCGCTCGACTCTCTCCTCGGCGCATATACCGCGTCGCTTCGCGGAAAGTATGATTTCACAATTTTCATAACGGGATTTTTCGGCAACGCTTTAATCTCGGCGCTTTTGATATTTTTCGGCAAAAAAGTCGGGCTTGATTTATATCTTGCCGCGTCGCTGGTTTTTGTTATGAGAATTTTCCAAAATTTTGCCATAGCAAGGCGCATTTTTCTTAAAAGTTTTATAAAAAATCACGATAATGACAAAATTAGCGAAAAAAATGAATAATTTTAAAAAAAATGCTTGGAATTTGCAAAGTTTTATGATATAATCATTACATAATGGTATATTGTATTTATAATTACCGCTTTATTTTACAAATTAAGATAAATTTTATAAAGTGCAAGGAGGAAGAACCGTGTTGGAATTTGATAACGAAAAAGAAATAACCGGTGCTAATATGAAGGTTATAGGTGTCGGCGGCGGCGGAAACAACGCTGTTAACAGAATGATAGAAGACCAGCTTACAGGCGTACAGTTTATTGCCGTTAACACAGAGAAACAGGTGCTTTTCGGCGAAAACCGTTCAAAAGCAGACCTTAAAATTCAGATTGGCGAAAAACTTACAAAAGGTCTCGGTGCAGGCGCAAAGCCTGAAATCGGTCAGAGAGCAGCCGAGGAGAGCAGAGAGGAAATCGCGCAGGCAATCCGCGGTGCGGATATGGTGTTTGTTACCGCAGGTATGGGCGGCGGAACAGGTACGGGCGCGGCTCCCATTATTGCAAACATAGCAAAAGAAATGGGCATACTTACTGTCGGCGTTGTAACACGTCCGTTCAGATTTGAGGGTAAAAGACGTCTTGACCAGGCAAACGCAGGTATTGAAGAATTGAAACAGTGCGTTGACGCGCTTGTTGTAATTCCGAACGACAAACTTTTGGACGTTTGCGACAAGAAAACTTCTATGAAAGACGCATTCAAAATTGCGGACAGCATTTTGAGCCAGGGCGTTAAAGGTATTTCAAACCTTATCACTTCGCCGGGATATATCGATTTGGACTTTGCGGATATTTCGTCCGTAATGAGAAATTCGGGTATCGCGCATATGGGTATCGGCAGAGCGTCGGGTGAAAACAGAGCAGAGGTTGCTATCAAAGCGGCTATCAATTCTCCGCTTCTCGAAACAACAATCGACGGTGCAAGCAATGTTGTATTCAATATCGCGGGCGACAAAAACCTTACTCTTTACGAAATCGAGAGCGCGTCCGAGCTTATCTACGAGCTTGTTGACTCCGACGCGAACATTATATTCGGTACATCTGTTGACGATTCGCTTGATGACGAAATTGTTATCACGGTTGTTGCAACAGGTCTTGACGAGCCCTCCAAGGCTGAAAAGAAGAAAACGGACGATACAGAAGCGCCTGCGTTTGAAAAATTCAGCGACGACGATTTTGTTATTCCGCCGTTTTTGTCAAACAAAAATAACTGATAATTGATTTAAAATTTAAAGCACACTGTTCTTGCGGTGTGCTTTAATTGAATAAAAAAACAAATTTTGCGCGAAAGGAAGTTTGACGCATATGAGATGTCCGTATTGCGAATATACCGAAAGCAAGGTTATAGATTCGCGCCCTACCGACGAGGGAAATTCAATCCGAAGAAGGCGCGAATGTTTGAAGTGCGAAAAACGTTTTACAACGTATGAGCAAATCGAGTCTATTCCGATTATTATAATCAAAAAGGACGGCAAGCGCCAGCAATATGACAGACAAAAACTCATAAACGGAATTTTGCGCGCGTGCGAAAAAACGCCCGTAACCTTTGCGCAGGTGGAAAATATGGTGTCCGAAATTGAGGTGAAACTGTTCAATTCTATGGACAGAGAAATTTCGTCAACGCATATCGGCGAGCTGGTTATGGAAAAGCTTAAGGATATTGACGAGGTGGCATATGTGCGTTTTGCCTCTGTTTACAGGGAATTCCGCGACGTCAATACGTTTATGGACGAACTTAAAAGCCTTTTGAAATCAAAAAAGAAATCATAGGGTGTTTTTTTAAAGGTGTTTTGCGTGCGGCATAATTTTATGCTCGCCGCATACATAAAATTTTTTAAAAGGGAGGATTTTTTATGAAATTTAAGAAACTGACGGCTGCCGCAATGGCGGCAATGATGCTTGCATCGGGAACGGCATTTGCGGACGGCGGTGCGGACGGGAAAATCAGCGTAATTGTGGACGGCAAAACTTTGGAATTTGACCAGCCTCCCATTATGGAAGGCGACCGCGTGCTTGTGCCGTTCAGAGCAATTTTTGAGGCGCTCGGATGCAGTGTTGACTATCACAGCTACGGCGAAACCGAAACCGTCAACGCAAAAATGGGCTCGAAAAGTTTGGGGCTTACAATCGGTTCGACCGAGATTTATGCGTCGGGCGAGGCAAAAACCATTGACGTTGCGCCCAAAATCGTAAATGACAGAACGCTTGTTCCTGTGCGCGTTGCGTCCGAAAGTTTCGGCGCTGAAGTTGTGTGGGACGAAGCGGAAAACACCGTAAACATTACCTCGAAACAGGGATTTTATAAAATCACAAGGTCGAAAATGGACTATACTTCCTCGGCGGATGACGGCACAACATTGTTCACGGCAACGTGTTATTATCCCGTGATTGAAAATGCGGAAAACGACGAGTTTATAACTGCGGTGAATACAGACACGCTCAATGCGGTTAATGCGTTTACTGACGGGCTTAAAACCGAGTTTTATGACACAGCAAATGAAGAATACTTGTCGCTTAAGGCAAATCCCGACGAGAACGGCAGAGAATTTTTGCCGTATACGTTTGAGTTTGACTATGACATTGACCTCAACACCGAAAATTATCTTTCTATGACCGCGATACTCTATTATGACCTTCACGGCGCGCACCCGACCACATCTATGACGTCGGTTAACTACGATATGAAAGGGAAAAAAGAGCTTGCGCTCTCGGACATCTGGAATATGGACGAAACCGCGGCGACAAACGAGGTTATAGCAGTGTTTAATGAGGATATCGACAAGAATCCCGATATGTATTTTGCGGACGCAAAGGAAACGGTTGAGAAAATTGCAAAAGACGTTGAGTTTTATCTGGATGAGGAGGGCGTTAACCTCTATTTCCAGCTTTATGACATAGCGCCTTACGCGGCAGGTTATCCGCAGATTACGGTTCCGTTTGAGGGAAACGAGCAGATGTATAAAATAAAGTTGACGCCGACGTTAACGGTAAAAAAACAGGAAGGTACAAATTCGCATACGTTGAAAATTGTTGAATAAGTTTTTATGATGATAAACCAACAGGACGGTGATTAGCCGTCCTGTTGGTTTTTTGTTTAACGGGACGATGTGGGCATCGTCCTCAGACTGTCGAAAAAGTCCAGAAAAGTCTGGGCTTTTTCTTAATTTATATCAAACTGTTGTCGTATTTTCCGGGTGACATACCTGTAAATTTTTTAAAAACTTTGCTGAAATACGCAGTGGAATTAAAATTCAAAAGCTCGCATACTTTTTCAATCGAATAATGCCGTTCGGTGAGATAATATATACTTTTTTTAATCCGCACAAAATTTTTATATTCAACGGGCGTGTATTTCAAGGATTTTTTAAACAGGCTGTAAAAGTGCGGCTCGCTCAAATGGCACAAATCAGCCAAAAATGAGATGTCGAAATCCTCCGAAAAATGCTGTTCTATATATGTCACGGCAGGCAAAACCGCAGGATTTATCGCCGTTTGCTTTCCTTTTTCCAAATGCGGATAAATTTCGTCAAAAATACTGTAAAACTGTGCCAGTGCAAGGGACGGGCTTTTTTGCTGAATATAAAACAAATCTTCGGTTTTTTCCGCAGTTTTGTTAAAATTCGGCAGAGCGATTTTTTGCAGTGCAAACAGTCGGTCGAGCGAGATGTTTCCCGGCTTTGTCACGGTAAAACGGAAATTTGTGATGTAAAATTCAATATCGGGATTTCCGTTCCAATAGCTTTTATAAACAATTCCGTCGGGAATGTAAAACATATCGCCTGCCGTGCAGCGAACGGTATTGTCTTTATGCACAAATTTTGCACTGCCCTTTTTTATGTACCCGAATGTAGAGTCAATTTTTCCCGTGCTCCCGTCGTAAACATACGAATTAAAAAATTTGTGGTGCAGAATTTCAAGCCGTGTAAGGTGAATATCCCTGAATTTTATTTCGTTATCCATATCCGCCTCCTAAATATAACAGTGCATTTTGATTTTTGAAAAATATCGGTTTAAAATGCTTTTATATAAGCAAAAATCCGCATTATAAAAATTATCAAATCAGAGAATAGTTATCAATAACAATAGAATAACATATTGTTTGCGGTATGTCAACGTATTATAATATTTTTAAACCAGGCATTTAATTTTTGAGCATAAATTCTTAAGACGAAACGAAAGGCAGACTGAACAATGGAAAACAATTATTCGGACAAATGGAAAAAGCGCGGTGCCAGAACGGGACTTATACGAAATGCGCTTTTAAAATCTATGGGATACACCGACGCGGACATTGAAAAGCCGATTATCGGAATTATAAACACCTGGGCGGAAACAAACCCCGGTCACGTACATTTCAGACAGCTTGCCGAGGCGGTGAAACGCGGTGTGTGGGCGTCGGGCGGATTTCCGCTTGAGGTTAACACAATGTCGATATGCGAAGTGTTTTTTGATATTTCAAGCCTTATTTACCGCAATCTTTTATCCATCACCACCGAGGAGCTTATCGAGCGTCACCCGTTTGACGGCGTAGTTTTAATCGGAGGCTGTGACAAAAACATTCCTGCACAGCTTATGGCGGCGGTTTCGGCAAACAAGCCGACAATATATCTTCCGGGCGGTGCAATGCTCCCCGGAAGCTACCGCGGTCAGACGCTCGCGTGCGGTACCGATTCGTTTTATTTATATAACCGCTACACATCGGGCGAAATCAGCCTTGATGAAATGACGGCGCACGAGGGCTGTTTATACGGAAGCGCCGGTGCCTGCCCGATTATGGGTACGGCGAACACCTGTCAGACGGTGACCGAGGCGCTCGGAATTGCACTGCCGAATTCCGCGTCCTGTTTGGGAGTGTCTGCCGAAAAGGGCAGAATTGCCGAGGAAACGGGCAGATATGCGGTTGAGTTGGTTAAAAAGAACATTCGCTGTAACGACATAATAACCAAAAAATCCATAGAAAACGCAATAAGGGTACTTATGGCGGCAGGCGGTTCTACAAATCTTATAATTCATCTTATCGCCATTGCAAGGCGCGGAGGAATTGACCTAAAGCTTGAGGATTTTGAACGTATCAGCGACACTACCCCTGTGCTGGTGGATGTTAAACCCCACGGCAAAGGAACTGTCGGAACGGATTTCCACAATGCAGGCGGTGTTGCGTCGCTTATGAAAGAGCTTGAGAAAAGCCTTCACACCGACTGTCTTACCGCCACGGGCAAGACGGTGGGCGAAAATCTTAAAAATATTGATATGCCGTACAATACCGATATTATCCGTCCGCTTGACAATCCGCTCGATAAAAAGGGCGGTATAGCGGTTTTATACGGAAACCTTGCCCCGAAAGGCGCGGTTATAAAACGAAGTGCGGCAAGCGCAAATCTGCTTAACCACCGCGGAAAAGCAAAGGTGTTTGAAGATTTGGAGGAATGTCAGAAATATCTGCTTGACGAAAACAGCGATATGACAAAGGATACCGTAATTGTTCTGCGCGGATTCGGCCCCGTCGGCGCACCGGGTATGCCAGAAAACGGCAACTATATGCCTCTTCCGCCAAAGCTTAACAAAGAGGGAATTAAAGATTTTGTGAGAATTACCGATTCGCGGATGTCGGGCGGTTGTTTCGGAACACAGGTTTTGCACGTTGCGCCCGAAAGCGCGGTCGGCGGTCCGCTGGCGATTGTAAAGGACGGCGATATTATTCATCTTGACGTTGACAGCAATTTGATTGAGCTTGAAATTTCAGACGCTGAATTTAATGAGCGTATGAAAAATGTTAAAAAGAAAACACACCCCGATATTACACGCGGATTTGTGAAAGACTTTATTGACAATGTGACGCAGGCGGACGAAGGATGCGACCTTACATATATGCAGTACAGAGAGGAAAAATGAAATGACCGATATAAAAGGAATATGCCCCATAATTGCGGCAACGTTTAAAGATAACGGCGAGGTGGATTACATAAGCCTTGAAAACCTTGTGAAAACGCTTATAAACGGCGGCTGCGGTGCGGTTACGCTGTTTGGAATTGCGGGCGAGTATTATAAACTCACCGATGATGAACGGGAAAAAATGACTGAGGTGTGCGCTAAATCCGCACACGAAGCAGGCGGAAAAGTTATTGTGTCTGTAACCGACCACGCAACCGAGGTTGCGGTGAAACGCGCTAAATATTTTGAGGAAAAAGGTGCGGACTGCATTATGATCTTACCGCCGTTCTTTTTAAAACCCGGCGCAAAATATTTGTATGAGCATATGAAAGCTATCGCCGATGCGGTAAAAATTCCGATTATGGCACAGTATGCGCCCGAACAGACGGGTGTTGCAATTTCACCCGAAACATTTTGCAGACTCGAAAAAGAGTGCCCGAATATGATTTATTACAAAATCGAGTGCAAGCCGGCAGGTCCGTATGTTACAAACCTTATGAATCTTACGGACGGAAAAATGAAAATTTTTGTCGGCAATGCGGGGTTTCAGCTTATCGAGTGTATGGACAGAGGCGCAATCGGCGCAATGCCGGGCTGTTCAATGTATGACATATATATTGACATTTACAGTAAATACACGTCGGGCAAGCGCGGTGAGGCGATAGAAATTCACAATTTTCTTTTGCCGATACTCAACCATATAAGGCAGAATGTTGAGCAGATTATAAGCTTTGAAAAGAGGATTTTAAAAAGACGCGGGATTATAGAAAGCGACTATTGCAGAAAACCGTCGTACAACACAGACAAGTATTTCGACAGACTGTTTGATGAGTTTTATTCAAAAGCCGCGGAAAGATACAGCTGGTAAATCGGAGAGATGGCTATGAACAAAAATATTAACAAAGTTGCGTTTGTGACGGGCGGAGGTTCGGGAATAGGAAAGATTATCGCAAAAAAGTTTGCGCAAGACGGCTATGACGTCGCTTTGTCGTATGCCGGAAGTTATGACGGCGCGTGCGAAGTGAAAAAATATGCCGAAAATCTCGGCAGAAAATGTGAAGTCTACAAGGCGGATTTGGGAAAATACAGCGAAATTATAAGCCTTTTTGAAAAATTTGAAAATGATTTCGGGCGCATTGACGTGCTTGTGAATAACGCAGGCATAACCGATAAATCGCCGTTTCTGGAAACTACCGAGGAGATTTTCGATTCGATATGCAATGTCGACTTCAAGGGCAGTTATTTCTGCACCCAACAAACCGCAAAAATTATGCGTAAAAACGGCATTGAGGGCAGTATTATCGTGATTTCGTCCAACAACGCGTCAAAACATTTTGCAAATGTTTCTGTTTACGGCGCGGTTAAGGCGGCGGAGGAAAAGTTTGCCGGGCACGCGGCAATCGAGCTTGCAAAATACAAAATCAGAGTGAATATTATTGCTCCCGGATGGACGGATACAGGTGCGAAAAGGCTCGGAAACAAAGAGGACAGTTTTTATAAAATTCCATTGCAGAAATGGGCGGAGCCGTCCGAAATAGCGGACGCTGTAATTTATCTTTCGTCCGACTCGGCAAAATCAATCACCGGCGCAAAGCTTACGATTGACAACGGCGCGTCGCTTGTTGCGGACAAACGCGAATTTTACGGATTTTAATAAAACGGAGAGATTATTTATGAGAGAAAAAGTGATTAAAGCAATAGAAAAAGAAAAAATTATAGCGATTGTAAGAGGTGTTGAAAAAGATAAGCTTATCCCTCTTGCAAGGGCGCTGTATAACGGCGGAATAAAGCTTATCGAAATAACGTACAGTTCGGATAAATCGGTGAGCGACGCGGAAACCGCCGAAAACATAAAAATGCTGTGCGACGAATTTGACGGAAAAATGTATGTCGGCGCAGGGACGGTGCTCACAAAAGAACAGGTGCGCCTTACAAAAAATGCGGGCGGACTGTTTATAATTTCGCCGGACATGCGCAGAGAAGTGATTGAGGAAACGGTAAAATGCGGTCTTGTGTCACTTCCGGGCGCACTCACGCCTACCGAAATACGAGAGGCTGACCTTTGCGGTGCGGATTTTGTCAAAGTTTTTCCTGCCGATAATTTCGGCTGTGCATACATAAAAGCTGTAAAAGCTCCTCTTTCAAACATAAAACTTCTGGCGGTCGGCGGTGTTGACGAAAACAATATGAAATCGTATATAGACATCGGTGTTTCAGGGTTCGGAATAGGCTCGAATATCGTTAAAAAATCGCTTGTCGGCGCGGGTGAGTTTGACAAAATCACCGAGCTTGCAAAAAAATACACGTTACAGATTGAAAAATAAAATCAGTACGGGGGACGGTTTAATTTTTGTTTGAATGAGGCATTTCGGTGAAGCGTTACGCTTACTCGAAGAGGATTTGCGTCCCAAAAAGACAGGAGTCGGAATGAAAGACTGCGATAACAAATAACCGCACAGAGTGTAATTTTGAAAACGGATAAAAACCGCAAAACCTTAAAATCAATATTAAATTTCATAATTACAATGCACAAATGCCCCCGAAACATCGGATTTCGGGGGCATTTTATAATTACATTTGTTTTTTAACTATTGTATAATCGTCGCCGAAACGAAAATACGGACATCGGCGGTTTGACATAACGCGGTAATACTCGTCCTCGTCGATATTGGCAATGCACACATATTCGTCGTATTCCTCGTCATAGGTGTAATTCATACAATTTTCACAGTTTGTTTCAATGTTCATTTTAAGACCTCATTTTGATGTGATAAACTATTTTATCAAAAAAATTGGGTTCTTGTCAATAATTTTTGCATTAAAGGCGAATAATTGTATATATTGACAGTTTGGCAAAAAAAGGGTAGACAATTTAATTTTTAACTGTTATAATGAATATGTTGCATAAATGAACAGATTGAAAAGAACAAATTGAATATTGGGAGAAAAGATATGGATATTTTTTCGGTTTTGACATTGATAGGCGGTTTGGCGCTCTTTCTCTACGGAATGGACAATATGGGGAGCGGTCTTAAAAAGCTCTCCGGCGGACGTCTTGAAAATATTCTCGAACGTTTAACGTCCAACAGGGCGAAAGGCTTTTTGCTCGGTCTTGCGGTTACTGCGGTAATTCAAAGCTCATCCGCAACTACGGTTATGCTTGTCGGATTTGTAAATTCCGGCATAATGAAGCTTTCGCAGACAATCAGCATTATTATGGGTGCGAACATCGGAACGACCGTCACAGCGTGGATTTTGAGCCTTTCGGGCATAAACGGAGAAAGCTTTTTCGTCAAAATTTTAAAGCCGTCGTCGTTTACGCCTATTCTGGCGGTTATCGGCGTTATTATGACTATGTCGTCGGGCAACAGCAAAAAGCAGAATATCGGCGAAATTCTGGTAGGCTTTGCAATTTTAATGTTCGGAATGGAAACAATGAGTTCATCTATGGACGGACTTAAAGACAGCGCGGCTTTTGCAAAAATGCTCATAATGTTCTCAAATCCCGTAATGGGTATTTTGGTAGGTACGGCGCTCACGGCGATTATTCAGTCAAGCTCGGCGTCGGTCGGCATTTTGCAGGCATTGTCGCTCACGGGCACAATTCCGTTTTCAACCGCACTCCCGATTATTCTCGGTCAGAATATCGGCACGACCATAACGCCCGTTTTATCAGCAATAAACGGCAACACAAGCTCAAAACGCGTTGCGGTGTCGTGCGTGTATATAAAAATGATTGGTGTTGTAATTTTTGCGGTGCTTTTCTATACGGTTAACGTTTTTTATCCGTTCCCGTTTATGAATTCGCACGTCAGCGCACTTTCGATTGCAATAATTCACACAACTTTCAACATTTTCTCGACGGTAATTCTTATGCCGTTCTGTAAGAATATTGAAAAACTTGCGGTTATGTCGGTAAAATCCAAGGGCGACGACGAGGAAAACAAGTTTGCAATGCTGGACGACCGTTTTCTTTCATCTCCGTCGTTTGCGCTCAAACACTGCCAGGAATATGTTTATCAAATGGCAGATTTAGCGAAAGAGTCTATCGACAAGTCTATCGGTCTTATAAACAATTTTGACGCGCCTACTGCGTCGTATATCGCAAAAGCGGAAAAAGATATTGACAAGTATGAAGATAAAATCGGAACGTATCTTGTGAAGTTGAGCAGTGAAAACCTTACTCACGACGAGAGCAAGGAGGCGACCGAGCTTTTGCACTGTATAGGCGATTTTGAGCGAATGGGCGACCACGCGCTTAACATTATGCAGACGTCGGAGGAGATTAAGGACAAGAGTATTCAGTTTTCGCCCGACGCGAAAAAAGAAGTCGGGGTTATGGCGGCGGCGGTTATGGACGTTGTGGACATTACAGTTCACGCGTTCAAAGAGAAAAATTCCGAGCTTGCAACAAGGGTTGAACCGCTCGAACAGGTCGTTGACAAGCTTAAATCCACGCTTAAATCAAATCATATCGAAAGACTTCAGCGCGGTGAATGTACCACGAATATGGGATTTGTTTTCTCGGATATTATCACGAATTTCGAGCGCATTGCCGACCACTGTTCAAACATCGCGGTGAGTCTTATCCAGTCGGAGCACGAGGGTATTGAGGCGCACGAATATCTGCATAATATCAAGCACGATAATTTTGCGTTTGACAATCTTTACGATGCGTATAAGAAAAAATACAGCGTCAAAAAAGTGAAAAGAGCGGACGCTCAATAAGGCACAAAACTGCGGATATTTATCCGCAGTTTTTTAAAAATAACTTGTAAATTGAAAAAATCGGTGTATAATAAAGATATGCAAAGCAAAAGGAGCAGATTTTTTATGGGAATTTTAAAAAATATAAATATATCCGAGGTTTTGACGCTTAAAGATGAAATCGCATATCAAAAGGGTCAGGTCGTGAGCAAAACGCTTGTGCAGAACGACAGTGTGGGAATTACGCTTTTTTCGTTTGACAAAGGCGAGGAAATAAGCACGCACGAGTCGGGCGGAGACGCTTTTGTGACTTGTCTTGACGGTGTGGGAAAAATCACTGTTGACGGCGTTGAATACATTATAAAAGAAGGCGAGTCTATCGTTATGCCGGCGCGTCACCCGCACGCTGTATACGGCGAGGAACAGTTTAAAATGCTTCTTGTGGTGGTTTTCGCGAAACAGTAAGAAAAAATAAAGACATTGAATATAACTTCAAAGAGGGGCTGATTTTATGGCACGCAAACCTATGTATGACGGCGGCACGAAAAATAAAATGATTGAGGTTGCGTCGAAGATGTTTTTTAAAAACGGTTTTGACGGTACAAGCGTGCGTTCGATTATGCGCGGTGTGGGCGGTGAAATCGGGCTTTTCTATTATTACTATAAGTCGAAAGATGATTTGTTTACCGACGTTATGGAGCACTTTTTTGAACCGTATAAAAAGGATTTCGAGCGTCTTGTTGAGGAAGCACGGCAAAAGCCGTATCAAGGATTGCTTCGGTTTTTTATGTATGTAAAAGACGAGGTTCGCACATTCAGGCAGAAATATGAGGGAAATATGCACCGAACCGTGCGATGGGCGATAAGGGAGCAGACGCTTACGGTGATTGAGCCGTATATCGAGAAAATTGTGAATATTCTTATTGAAAACGGCGCAAATCCGATAATGAATACACGTCTTACGGCGGTGTTTCTGTCGCACGGCGTGGGCGGTTTTCTGCTTCACGAAAATTCCGATTGGGTTGACGGGTGCGTAGATGAAATGCGCGGTTCGGTCAACGCGATTATGCGGTTTGATGAGGAAATAACAAAAAAATGATTGAAAAATACGGAAACTGAAAGTAAATATTATAAAAACAAAAAAGTCTATGCGGAAAATCCGCATAGACTTTTAAAATGCTAAAAAGCTTAATTATTTCGCAATCGATGTTACAACGCCCGAACCAACTGTTCTGCCGCCTTCACGGATAGCGAATCTCAAACCTTCTTCAATAGCGATAGGTGTGATAAGCTCAACATCGATAGTGATGTTATCACCGGGCATGCACATTTCTGTGCCTTCGGGAAGCTTAATAACGCCTGTAACGTCAGTTGTTCTGAAATAGAACTGGGGACGATAGTTGTTGAAGAACGGTGTATGTCTTCCGCCCTCATCTTTAGTCAAAACGTAAACTTCGCCTTTAAAGGTTGTGTGCGGGTGAATTGTACCCGGTTTAGCCAAAACCTGACCTCTTTCGATTTCGTTTCTCTGAACACCGCGGAGAAGCGCACCGATGTTATCACCTGCTTCAGCCTGGTCAAGAAGTTTTCTGAACATTTCGATACCGGTAACAACAACTTTTCTTGCTTCAGTTGTCAAACCAACGAGCTCAACTTCTTCAGAAAGTTTAAGAGTACCTCTTTCAACTCTGCCTGTAGCAACAGTACCGCGGCCTGTGATCGAGAATACGTCCTCGACAGGCATAAGGAACGGAAGGTCTGTGCTTCTCTGGGGAGCAGGAATGTAGCTGTCAACTGCTTCCATAAGCTTCAAGATAGGAGCATATTCGGGAGCATTGATGTCTGTAGATGTGGATTCAAGAGCCTGGAGAGCAGAACCTACAATGATCGGAATTTCATCTCCGGGGAATTCATACTCTGTGAGAAGGTCTCTAACTTCCATTTCAACGAGCTCGAGAAGTTCGGGGTCGTCAACTTGGTCAGCTTTGTTAAGGAATACAACGATGTAAGGAACGCCAACCTGTCTGGAAAGAAGGATGTGCTCTCTTGTCTGGGGCATCGGGCCGTCAGCAGCCGATACAACGAGGATAGCACCGTCCATCTGTGCAGCACCTGTGATCATGTTTTTAACGTAGTCGGCATGTCCCGGGCAGTCAACGTGAGCGTAGTGACGTGTGTCAGTTTCGTACTCAACGTGTGCAGTAGAAATCGTGATACCTCTTTCTCTTTCCTCGGGAGCTTTGTCAATCTGGTCATATGCTTCGTACTGTGCCTGACCTTTGAGTGCCAAAACTTTTGTGATAGCAGCTGTTAACGATGTTTTACCATGGTCAACGTGACCGATAGTACCAATGTTAACGTGGGGTTTGGTTCTTTCAAATTTAGCTTTTGCCATTTTAAATTTCCTCCTTTATTTTTAAGCAATATATTTTTTAAAATTAAAACTAAATGAAATTATTCTTTGTTTTTGGCATTTACGATGCCTTCCTGAATGTTCTTCGGAACTTCGGAATAATGCGAAGGTTCCATTGTGTACTGACCGCGTCCCTGTGTACCGGAACGAAGGTCTGTAGCGTAACCGAACATTTCGGAGAGCGGAACGTCTGCAGTTACCTGTGTAACGCCGCCGCTTCTTACTTCCTGACTCTTAACAAGACCGCGGCGAGAGCTTAAGTCGCCGATAACAAAGCCGAGATATTCATCAGGAACGATAACGTTAACGAGCATAATAGGCTCTTTGATAACGGGATCAGCTTTTCTCATAGCCTCTTTGAATGCCATTGAACCGGCAATCTTGAATGCCATTTCAGAGGAGTCGACCTCGTGATAAGAACCGTCGTAGAGAGTAACTCTAACGTCAACAACGTTGTAGCCTGCGAGTACACCGGACTGCATAGCGCCCTGGATACCTGCGTCAACCGCGGGGATATATTCTTTCGGAATAGCACCGCCGACAATGTTGTTGACAAACTCGTAGCCGCCGCCTTCTTCGAGGGGTTCAACCTTAATTTTAACGTGACCGTACTGACCTTTACCGCCCGACTGACGAGCGTATTTGTATTCCTGGTCAACGCTCTTTCTGATTGCCTCTCTGTAAGAAACCTGGGGCTTACCAACGTTTGCCTCAACCTTAAATTCGCGAAGAAGTCTGTCTACGATGATTTCAAGGTGAAGCTCACCCATACCAGCGATGATGGTCTGACCAGTTTCCTCGTCGGTATAAGTTTTGAAAGTCGGGTCTTCCTCTGCAAGTTTTGCAAGCGCGATACCCATTTTTTCCTGACCTGCTTTTGTTTTAGGTTCAATAGCAACTCGGATAACGGGGTCGGGGAATTCCATCGACTCAAGGATAATCGGGTGTTTTTCATCGCAAAGGGTATCACCCGTTGTGGTGTTCTTCAAACCAACTGCAGCGGCGATGTCGCCCGAGTAAACGGTGTCGATATCTTCTCTGTGGTTAGCGTGCATCTGAAGAATACGTCCCATTCTTTCTTTGTTGCCCTTGCAGGCATTAAGAACATAGGAACCCGAATTTACAGTACCCGAGTAAACTCTGAAGTAGCAGATTTTACCGACAAACGGGTCTGTTGCGATTTTAAATGCCAAAGCCGCGAACGGTTCGTCGTCCGAAGAAGGTCTTTCTTCTTCCGTGTCCGTGTCGGGGATTATACCTTTGATGTTGGGAACATCAACAGGAGCGGGCATATATTCAATGATAGCGTCCAAAAGAAGCTGAACACCTTTGTTTCTGTAAGATGTACCGCAAAGCATAGGAACGATTTCATTGTTGATTGTAGCTTTTCGAAGAGCAAGTTTAAGCTCGTCAACTGTGAGCGAATCGGGGTCTTCAAAGTATTTTTCCATAATAGCTTCATCTGTTTCGGCAATAGCCTCAATCATTTTAGCTCTGTACTCCTCGGCTTTTTCGAGCATATCCGCAGGAATATCCTCCTCGCCGTACTTTTCACCCATTTCGTCATAGTAGATTTCAGCTTTCATAGTCATAAGGTCAACGATACCTTTGAAAGTATCCTCGGAACCGATAGGAAGCTGAATCGGAATACCGTTTGCGTGCAGACGTTCGTGCACCATATTTTCTACGTTGTAGAAGTCGGCGCCCATAATGTCCATTTTGTTAACGTAAATCATTCTCGGAACGTTGTAGTCGTCAGCCTGGCGCCAAACGGTTTCAGACTGCGGTTCAACACCGCCCTTAGCGCACATAACGGTAACAGAACCGTCGAGTACACGGAGTGAACGCTGAACTTCAACAGTAAAGTCAACGTGTCCCGGTGTGTCGATGATGTTAATTCTGTTCTTTATTCCTTTAAAAGGACCTGTTTTCGGCGCCCAGAAGCAAGTTGTAGCAGCGGAAGTAATGGTTATTCCTCTTTCCTGCTCCTGTGCCATCCAGTCCATAGTAGCAGAACCGTCGTGTGTTTCACCGATTTTGTGGTTAATACCGGTGTAATACAAGATACGTTCTGTTGTAGTTGTTTTACCGGCGTCAATGTGAGCCATTATACCGATATTTCTTGTATTTTTTAAAGAATATTGTCTAGGCAATTAGTTTCCTCCTTTCCTTCGTATAGGCATCAAATAAAATGCCCGGTGAGCAAAAACTACCAGCGGTAGTGTGAGAATGCTCTGTTTGCTTCTGCCATTTTGTGAGTATCTTCTCTCTTTTTAACAGCAGAACCCATATTGTTTGCCGCGTCCATAATTTCAGCAGCGAGTTTTTCACGCATAGTTCTTTCATTTCTCTGACGAGAATAAAGAGTGAGCCATCTTAAACCGAGTGTCTGACGTCTGTCAGCTCTTACCTCGATAGGCACCTGGTAGGTTGCGCCGCCGACTCTTCTTGCCTTAACCTCCAAAACGGGGGCAATATTTTCCAAAGCGGCTGCGAAAACCTCTAAAGCGTCTTTGCCTGTTTTCTCGGCGATTATTTCAAATGCACCGTAAACAATGCCCTGCGCAACACCTTTTTTGCCGTCAAGCATAATGTTGTTTATAAGTTTTGTAACGACCTGGCTGTTGTAAAGCGGATCGGGCAAAACTTCTCTTTTTGCGATATAACCTTTTCTGGGCACTTTTCTTCCCTCCTTCATATTAGTATGGATTCACAGGTACTCGGGTTTAAAAACCCGTTAAGCGCTTAGCACAGAAAATGTATAAATATATATAAATTCCGTTTTAAGCGTCAATTTTGCAAACGGACAAACTTATTTAGCTTGTTTTTGCTTTTTTGCACCGTATTTAGACCTTGCCTGGTTTCTGTTTTGAACACCCGAAGCGTCAAGAGCACCGCGGATAATGTGGTATCTTACACCGGGGAGGTCCTTAACTCTGCCGCCTCTGATAAGAACAACACTGTGCTCCTGAAGGTTATGACCGATACCGGGAATGTATGCCGATACCTCCATACCGTTTGTAAGTCTTACTCTGGCCATTTTACGGAGAGCCGAGTTAGGCTTTTTGGGCGTCATAGTTTTTACCGTTGTGCAAACACCTCTTTTCTGGGGCGAGTTTGCGTCGGTAGGACGTTTTTTAAGCGAGTTGAAACCGTAAAGCAATGCAGGTGCAGTAGATTTTTTTACAGATGTTTCTCTGCCCTTTCTTACTAACTGGTTAAATGTAGGCAATTAGTTTCACCTCCTGATAATAAATTTTATATTAGTCATAAAAATGAATAATACCGTTATTTAATTGTTTCCACCGCAACGGCGGCGCAAACGTCGATTTTTGCCATTTTTCCGAGTTCTTTTTTGGAATTTACAAAAACCGTTTCAATGTTCTGCTCTTTTAAAGCTTCAATTAAAGGATTTAAAATATGCGCGTCGGCGTCCTTTGCGATATAAGCCTTTTTAACGTTCTTTTCGTCCAAAAGTCTTATGGCTTGTCTTAAACCGACTACCGTTTTATCTTTATTAAATCCAGCGGTGTCCATATTCTTCCTCCCATACTGATACATACTGTATCATTTTACAACATATTTATACCAATGTCAAGTATTTTACCCCAAAAACATAGTAAACTTTGTTAATTTTATATAAAATCCGAGTAAAATTTGCACATTATGATGTAAAAACAAAATAACCGCCAATTTTCGAAAAATTGACGGTTATTGTTTTGATTAAATTTTACTTAATCATATCGGCAAACCTTGTAAATACCGTTGCCGCTTCGGCACGTGTTGCCAAGTCGAGCGGATTTAAGGTTGACTGTGATTTGCCTGCGATAAGTCCCGTTCCTGCGGTGTACTGCATTGCCGTAACCGCATATTCGGAAATATCGTCAAAATCGGTGTAGGAGAGAATGTTTGTGTTCTCGCCCGCCGACGTGTCAAGCTCTTTGTATTTTGCGTATCTAAAGAGTATCGCCGCCATCTGCTCGCGCGTGATGTTTTCATCGGGAGCAAATTCGGTATCGGATACGCCCATTACAATGCCGTTTTTAACTGCCCACGCAACCGCGTTTTCGTAATATGCGCCGTCGGCAACGTCGGTGAATTTGTTTTCGCCCTCTGTCTTTCCGCCGTCAATTCTGTGGAGAATTGTCACGAACATTGCCCTTGTAAGGGTGGTTTCGGGTTCAAATTTCGTATCCGACGTTCCGAGCATAAATTTGTTTTCAAACGCGCTCTTTACATAGGGATAGAACCAGTCGGATTCTATAACGTCGGTAAACGGCAGGTCTGATTTTTCCGCAAAGATTACTTTAACTTCGGTGTCGCTCTTAACAGACGGAATTGTGTAAATTTCATTTCTGCCGACCGATACGCCGTTTATAAGCATATCCGCAACGGTATAGCCCTCGTCGGGGACTGCGGTAACGGTAACGCTGTTTCCGGAGTAAACCTTGCTTGCGGAAAGTGTGACTTTTCCGTGCTCGGTTTCGATAACCGTAATGCTGTATTTTCTTGCCGAGCCGTCGCCGCCGCGTCCGCTGTCGTTTCGCTTGAATGATGAAATTGCTCTGTCAAGCTTTGTAACGCCGTCGGTGTAGTCCTCCTCGGTTGCGCCTGCTTTGTTCAAAAGTTCGGTTGCCTCGTCAATCGCCGTCTGAAGTGCGTCTTTCTTGCTGTCCGACGCGTCGGGATTGTCGGCAAGAACCTTTTTAGCCTCTTCGATTTTGTCCGCAAGGTCGGTTTTGGAATTGTTTCCTATATTTATAATAACATAGTCGGAAAGTCCGTCGGTGCGCGTTGTATTTCCGTTTGTAACGTCCGCGGTCGCAAGTTTTGCTTTAACCGCCGTTTCTCTGGGAAGAAGCGCCGATATATTGCCGTCCTTAAGTTCCAGTGCGCTCTTTTCGTACAAAATGCTCCAGTCGATAAGTTCGCTGTCGATTTCAAACGTTTTTCCGTTTGCAATCACCGCCGCGGTGAGTTTTGCGGTCTGACCGTTTTTGATGTTTATTACCTTTTCGCCGTTTGCGTTCGGTGCAATTTCTTTGCCGTTGAGATAAAGCGTCAATGCGTCGAATGAGAAACTGCCCGAACGTATCGCATAAACCGTCATTTGCGAAACGTTGCCTGCTTTGTCAGTCACGGTGATGAGATGTTCTCTGTAAAGCTCATCTGCATTAAGGGTTTTCTCGATTGTAAAGCTTCCGCTTGACGCTATCGAAACGCCTGCGGTGTTTTCGGTAATTTTTTCGCCGTCAAGTTTTATATCCGCTGATTTTTCGGTGATACCCTCAATTACGTATTTGCCGTTTTCGTCGGCGGTAACGGTGTTTGCACCGAATACAACGGTAATATTGCCGTCGGGTGTTGTTCTGTCAACGCTCTTTTGCGCGAGCGACAAAACAGGCGCGGAGGTGTCAACCGTAAATGCAAACTGCGAATTTTCAACGTCGGTGATTTCGCTTCCTTTTATATGGTCTTTGTTTTTGTTGTACGCCGTGAAGTTAACAACATAGTCGCCGTCCTCAAGGCCGTCAAGCACAAATTTCCAATTTTTCTTAAAGTATGAGAAATCTGCCGAGTTGGGGTCCGGGTCAACGCCGAAAGCGTAAACCTTGCTTCCGTTTAAGTCAAGCTCCGCAAACACGTCGTTTTCAAAGGTGTATTCAATTACAACGTCTTTAACGTTTGTGTTGATGTCGTCTCCCGATGTGTCAAAGTTTACTTTAACCTCTTTAAGCTTGGGAATATCCGCAGTGGGAAGTGTGAGCGAATTTGACACAACGGTTTCGGTGCCGTAGTAGTAATGAGTTTTGTATTCCTCGCCCGACTGCTTGTATTCCTCTTTGAGCGTTTTAATGTTTACGTGATAATTTTTGTTTTCTTCAAGCGCCGATTCTTTGCCGAATACAAAGTTTTTGCCCTTTTCAAACTGACCGATGTTGTTTTCAAGCACCGTGCCGTCCTCTGCAACGATTTCTGCAAGATAGTGCGTGTAATCCGCATCGGCAGGGTCTTTCACGCTTACGAAAATTTCGCCGTTTCCGCCGTATGCAATTCTTACGCTTTCAGCCTTTTTGGGAAGATTTCTGTTTGTAAATGCAAAACCTGTATTGCTTATCGCAAGGCTTATTCCCTCGGTTGTGGTAAGAGTTGTAACCGCGTAGTAGCGCTCGCCGCCGACAGTATCGGGCAGAGAGTCGGGGAGAGTGATGTTTTCGGTTGATGTTCCCGAAGTTAAAACAACGTCCTCCTTGTGGAGAATGTTTGTTCCCAAAACGTCGCCTGTGTTTCTGCTCGTTTTAATCTTTGTAAGAACGTCTTTGTCTTTTGTAAGATAAACGTCAACCGTGCCGGTTTTTCCGCCGTTTGCGCCTTCAATTTTCCAGCCTGCGGTAACAGACTGCGTTTTTGACGAAGAATCAGACGCATTTAACGAAACGGTTGTGCCGTTTTCGTCAAGTTCGGGAATTTCGTCAACACCGTTCATCTTAAACGTTTCAATTTCAAATCCGGCGTCAGCGTCATAGGTCACTTTCCAGTTGTTGTTTGACCAGTTTTTGTTTGAAATAAGCGAGCTTTCGGTAACCGTGATGTAAATATAGTTTCCGTCCTCACGGTTCTGCAAAAGCATATTTCCGTTGCCGTTTCCGTCGTCGGGAATAAGCTCAATGTCTGTGTTGCCGGGATTTGTAAGCCTTATGTTGTCTTTTGTCGGGGTGCCCGTTCCCGTATAGGGAATTTCTATAAGCAGTGCGCTTTGTCCCTCCGTACCGCTGACGTTTACAACAGCCGTTTTTTCATTGCTGCTTGTCACAACGCCTGCAAGAGCCGTAACGGGCAGTGCGTGAATGTTTGTGCCGTAGTATGCCGTAACGTCGTCCGCACTTTCCAAAGACGCAAGCGACGCGCCCTCAAATCCGTTTCTGTGCGGCGGACTTAAATCAATATTTTTGCCGAACGATACGTTTTCGCCCCAGTAATAAATCACTCCGAAACGTATGCCGATAATTTTTATGTTTGCGCCGATAAATTCGTGCGATACCGCCGCCTCAACGCCTGCAAGCTCTTTACCGCCGACAATGGGAATACTGTCGGGTATGCAGATGCTTGCGAAAATATAGCCGTAGAAGTAGTTATCCGCAATGGTGACTGTGATACCGCCGGTTATAAGACCGTCGATAATGCTTGCGTTGCCGTACAGGTTCAGCTCCCACGGTTCAATCCACCGCGCGTTTATGCCTGCCTTTACGTCAATCAGCTTTTCAAGCCCTTTTGCCTTTAGTTTCATATCACCCGTCAGCGACATTCCCTCAAGGCTGATTTTTGCGTTGAAATCGCCCGTCAAAACGCCGATTGCCTCAAGACGCGTGAACAAAAGAATGGTTATCGGCGGAAGTTTGTCAAATTCACCGCCTATTGTGTCCGCAAGACCGTTTATACCTCCGCCGAGTCCTGCTATAAAGAGTACGGGCGGTGCAACGGGGATTTTAAGACCGTCGCGGATATAAAATTCGATTTTGTCGGGCACGATAACGTCTTTGCTCTTAACCTTAACCTGTTTGAACGCGAGAACACCCTCACATTCGATAATTTTAATGTTAAGACCCGCGTTTACTTCATATTCGTTTTCTATCGTGTTGATTTTTACGCTTGCGTAAATTCCCGGTGCGTTGGCAACAAGCGAGCCTAAAACGTCTTTGGGGAGAGCAAGCGAAAATGCTGCGTTAATGCCGATAAATCCCGTGTCGCTTACCTTAACATAGCCGTCCTCAACGTCGCCCTTTTCGCCGAAAAGAACGTTGTCAACCTCTGCCGAGAGCTGACCGTCCGAAAGTTTGGTGTCCTTTTGAATTTTGTCGCCCGCGGACGTCTTTTTCGGGTTCTCGTCAAACATACTTGTCATTTCGCCCGAAATATCCTCCTGGTCGACGGTGAGGCTTTCGTCAAAGAGGTTGTTAAGTTCCTCGCCGATGTCTTCCTGGTCGGCGGTGAGATCGGGTTTTTCTTTTTTCGCCTTAATCGGCAAGCTGATACTTCCGCCGAAGCCTATGCCGTATGTAACCATACCGTCCGAGTCGTCGTACCACTGCGAGCTTAAAACACCGTATTTCAAATCTACCGCAAAACCGCCGAGCGACTGTATCATTGTCGCCGCGCCGTCCAGCGAAAGAGTGAGCGGTTTTATCGTCACATTCTCACCGAGCGCCTTTGTAAGACGTTCGTCGTCAAGCGTGTGTGCAATGCCCTGTGTTGCCGAAATGCTCCATTTACTGCGCCATACGTTAATCGAGTTTATAACTTTCAAAAGTCCGTCGCCCTCGATTTTGTAATTACTGCCGTCTTTGTAAAGCTTAATTGGCTTGCTGCCCTCGTAGGAGAGCATATTGTTGATGATTATGTCACCTGTCTGATAATCTGCCTGCCAGAAAGTTTCCTGCGTCTGCGCGTCTTTCATTTCGCGTAAGTTTGCGCGCACCGTGAGCAGAATTTCGTGTTCTTTTATGGCTTTTTTGTCTTTTCCGAAGTTGTATTTTATGCTTTCGCCGTTAAGTCTGCCCTTTGCGGACATTTCTCCTTTGTAAAAGCTTAAAAATTCCTTTTCGTTTCTGAATGTGAAAAAGTCGTAGCCGCCTGCCGCGGTGTCTTTTGTCGTACGCACAAGCGCCGCCATACCGTATGATTTAATGCGGTATTTCTCGTCTGCCGACACCTGAAGCTTTGTTTTGCACGCAACGGACGTGCAGTTTAAATTAGCCTGAAGTGTCGGGTCGTCTATTTCAAAAACGATTTTATAATAACCTACATAAAGCTGTTTGGTTGTGGTAAACGTGAGCGTTTCGCACGCGTCGTCGAGAAAAGCTATATTCTGCTTTTCAATTATAACCTCGTCGCCCGTTGTTTCGTGAACGAGTTTTAACGTGCTTCGCGCGTCGTTTGCCAAAAATGCCTGGAGAGGTTTCATTTTTCCCGAAATCGTAACCGCTTTTTCGCCGTCGGTATAGACGATTTTCGGGTCGATTTTGTTAAGCTGAATTTCCGAAACCTCGCCGACGGAGGGAAGAATAACACTCCTTTGCGCCGCCGTTTCAAAATCCGACAACGTTCCGTCTGCCAAAGTCTGCGTGCCCGTCACCGATATGTAAATCGTGCCTGCGGTGAGGTCGTTTTGCGGAAGCGCTTCGAGAACATAGCGCAAAACCTTTGTTTCCTTGCCGAGAGATGCGTATGGAATTCTGTCGCTGTCACCGCCGATAAGCTTAAACTGTTTTTCGTCAACGGTGAGGTTTATCACCGCATTGGTGAGTTCCACAGCGTTGTCAACCGTGTTGTCGATGTTTACGGTAACGTTTATTTTACCGCCGTTTGCATATGATTTTTTGTCTGCCGAAAGTTCAACGCGGTCGGTTGTGATGTCAATGCCCATAGCCTCGCCCGTGGTGTTTGAGAAGTTGCCCACGCCGTAGAGAAGCTCGCCCGTTATGCTTTCGCCGTTTTTAACCGCGTGGTTTTCCCAGTAAATCGCCGCCGCGCTGTCCGGCTCGCGGTAATCGTTTGAATAGTTTGTAAAATCGCAGTTCGGGTTGGGGATGTAATCGTAGCGGACATTCGCAAGATTTGCCCAGTGTCCCAAAATAACTTTATTCGGTTTTGTTCCGCCGTTCCAGCCCTGCGCCTCCATCAAAATGTAGGAAAGACGCGTTGGATTTGTGAGCGAATCAAGGCTCCTTATCTGATAGGGAACCTCGCCTCCCGTAAATTCAGTTTCGGTCATTGTAGGCTGAAGATTTTTGTCAAGAACAAAGTACGGTGCGTCAATTCTGTTGCCGAGCGCCGTGTCGAGAAGAAGTCTTATGCTCACATTCTCGTCTTTTCCGCTGTTGTTTTCAACCTTAAACGAAAGACCGACATTCCCTGTCGTTTTGCTCTGTGTATCGTTGTCGAGCGCCGCGGTGAGAGTCACCGTTATTCCCTTTATTGTCCACGGAATTTCTATTAGGCGCTGTTCGTTGCTCACCTTAACCGTGCCGAGCGATGAGTCTATTCCGAAAAATGCGTAATTCTGACCGAAAATATAGTCGTCGTCACCTATACGTACAGTGATGAATGATGTTCCGCTGCTCCGTTCCTTATCCTCGGCATATAAAAGAGGAATGTCGTTGTCGAGCGCTTTTTGAGGATTACCCTCGGCGGTTTCTATTGCAAAACCGCCGGTTTTTTGGTTAAAGGTAAAGCTCATATACTGATTTGAAATTCTGTATTCGTCCTCCTCGGCAAACACCGCCGCGGGAAATGCCGAAATAAGAACGGCAAGTATCAAAACATATGACAGTGCCTTTTTAAATATGTTCATTCTCTTTCATTCCCCCTTTAATTACTTACATATACGCAAAGTGTGAAGTAGTCGCGCTTGTCGGTCTGAACAAAGAATGTGTACCAGCCGTCTTTTAAGTCTTTCACTTCAAATTCGCCGTTTGCGTTTTTGTTTATCATTGTGCCTTCTTTCTTCATCTGTCCCATTGTTCTCACGCCGTTTTGATACCTTACATATGCCGTTCCCGAGAAGTTTGCGAGCGAGAGTTTTATATCCTTGCCGATAACCTCGCTTCGTCCCGCAAAGTCGGGAAGGTTTCCGTTTACAAGCGCCACGGTGTCGTATTTGCCCACAAGCCTTATCGTACGCGTCACTGTTGTTTCGTTGTGCGCCGAGTCGTAAACGGTGTATGTGATTGTGTAAGGTTTGGACGAGTCAAACTTGTTAAGGCTCAAATCGTTCGGATTAAATGTGCCGTAGTCGACTTTTACCTTCTCGGTGAGATTTTCCGTTTTTCCGTTAAACGTGTCGTATGCCTTGTACGCGGTGTATTTGCCGTCTTTCACATATTCCAGCATACTGATGTCGTAGTCGGAATTCATTTTCGGATTTTCGTAAAATACCAGCTCGCCGCCAAGGTCGGAAATGTCTATCACCGGCGCGGTTTTGTCGATAACTTCTATATCGACGCCGTAGCTTGCCGAAAGACCGTTTTTCTTTTCGGTATCAAAGATGAAAAGTCCGTTTCTGTCGTAAACCTTTTCTTTGATTTTGCCGTATTCGTCACTGCTTCCGATGAGACGCGTATCGTCGTCCGTTTCAACCGTAACGGTAACGTCCTTGTTCGTAACGGGGTATGCGTCGTTGTTAAACGTGCCGTCGGCATTTTTGGACGGATTTGTGCTTACAGCGTATCCTTCCGTGCCGTCAGCGGGGATTTTTGTGCCCTCTTCACGGTTTGTAACCCAGTTTGTGCCGTCAAATTCGTCGTAGCTGTAGCTCCATTTAACGCTTGTGATTTTCGGAGCCTTTTTGTCAAGCTCGGTGATTGTTATTGTAAGGTACGAAGAACGTCCCTCGGTGTCGTGGATTTTAAATGTGTAGTTGCCGTTTTCGTAGAATACAAAGCTGTTTTTGTTTCCGTCTTTGTCAACGACGGGTTTTGTCATACCGCCGTAGGTCACGAAAATTTCCGACTCTTTACGAGCCTCGTCCATAGGACTTGTCGGAACTTCGGGTTTGCTGAACGTTATCGAAACAACCGACGGGTCGGTCAACGCGTCTGCGGTGTATTCAAGCGTCGGGGGAGTTTTGTCAATGTTTGCAACCTCTGCCGTCTGACTTCCCGTGTTGCCGTATTCGTCCGCAAAGTACACACCAACCGTTCCCGATTTTGTAAACGTTATAACCGAAGTGTTGTAGTTTACGCTGTAATCCGCCTCTGTGAGAGGTGCGAGCGGTTCAACGCCCGTAATTCTCACGTTTGAGTTTCCGCTGAAAATAAGCGTTGCGTTTACGGGACGCGAGGTGTATTCCTTGGTGCTGTAAGCAACCTCTGCCGTGGGAACTGTTTTGCTGATGTTCTTAACGTTAAAGCTCTTAACCGATTTGTTGCCCGCGTCGTCCAAAAGGGTTATGCTGTATGTGCCGTTTTTGCTTATTTTGCCTGTGTATTCGGCAAATTTAACATTAACGCCGTCAACTTCTTTTTTATATTCGTTTGTCTTTGTGAGTGCAGCTTCTTCACTGCCCGTGAGCGTAACCGTTCCCGGACCGCTCTTTGCGTCGGACACTGTGATGTTAACGTCAATATCCTGATTTGTTTTCGCGGTTGACGAGAGCGTGTAATCAATCGCACCGGGTTCGACGTCGAAGTTTGCGAGCGACACGTTAACGTCCGCACGGTAGTTGTATTTGTCTTTGAGATTGAATGTAAACGAGTTTTGGTAACTGCTTAATTCTTTCTCGCTGCTTCTGTTGTTGTTTGTAACCGCAAGACCTCTTTCACCGCCTCTGCCGTTTTCGTCAATTTCGATTACGGCTTTTGCTTTTTTATAGTAGGTTTCATTTTCGTTGCCGATTTCCTCCCAGTTTCCGAGAGAATTTTCATAATAATATTTAACGTTGTAGTCGGTTCCTTCTTCAATCGGCATTTTGTAAATTATTCCGACCGTTGAAAGACCGCTTTCAACACCGCCGATGTCACCGCCGAGTCTGTAGCCTATAATTGTGTGTGCATCTGCTCCGCAGGTGTTTGTAAATATGCCTGCATTTTTCAGCGAATAAGCGTCGGAAAAGGTGTAGGTAAGCATTTTTTCGCCGTATATGTCGCCGTCGCCGAAATATTCGATTTTAACGGGGATTGTTGATGTGTAACTGTCATAACTGTCTGTTTTTTCGTTATATTTTTCAACAACCGCGGTGTATCCGCTTCCGTCCCAGCTCCAGTATTCGGTAGGATTTCCGTTTCCGTCGGTCATAGGAACGTAAACTTCTTCAACATTGCCGTCGGGAGTCTGATATGCAGCCGCGAGAATTTTGTTTATGCCCGATTCCTTATCCTGTGCGCGCAGAGTGTATGTAACATTGCTCGGTGTGGGGTGGGGAACAAGCTCGGTATAAAATTCACCGCCGTAGTCAACCATTTCGTAGGTCAAAACCTTGGGGTCAACCGACCAGTTAATTATCGGTACGTTGTTGTCGATACCGCTTAAAACAATGCTCTTTTCCGCAACCTCGCCGGGATTGGTTATGTCTGCGCCTTTCTGGAATGCGCGTACATTTATAACGCGTTCGGTTATGTCGGTTATTTCGTCAAATCCGTTTGTGCCGTGAGCATAAATCGGTCCTATGCTGTAAACAAGTTTTTTGTAACCCTCGATTTCACCCTGATCGTACGGGTCGTCCTCAGCAGGTTCTCTTGAATACACCGCAAATTCCTTTGACGAATATGCTTGGAATGCAAGACCGTTTGAGTATCTTGTCTCGTAGGAGTCCTCCTCAACCGGCAGATACAGTGTGTTTCCGCCGTCGCCGTCCGCCTCAACTATAACAAAGTAGTCATATTGCATAGATTCCGCGCAGTATTCTTCGTTTTTAACGGGAATATATTCATAGACGCTGCCATCCCACTTTTTGAAGTAAATGTCTGCCTTGATGTCGCTCTGTGCGTCGAATGTAACACCGCTTACCTCGGAGGTGAGGTGTTTTGTTCTTCCCAAATCGTCAACGGTGTATAAATCGTAAACCCTGTTTTCGCCTGCCGGGAAATTGTGCTTGTCGGAGAATGTCAGCGCGTATTTCTTCGCAAGTTCAAAGTTTGCCCTTTCAACTTTTTCGTCGGTTGAAAGATTTTTCCATTCGTCGTTGTCGATTTCAAGAGTGTTGTTTTTAACAACGTCGCTGTCAGCGTCAACGATTTTATCCTGCGGAAGTGTGTAGACGGGAACGTTGTATGTCACGTGCGAAACGGTTTTTGACGCTGTTTCCATAGGACTTACTCTTGTTTCCGCAACAAGCTCCGCGTCCTGCGAAACAAGGGGAGTGCGGTAAATATAGTCTTTCGAGTTGCCGAGAGTGTCCGATGCACGCACTGCGAGCAGACAGTTTTCGTCAATTCCCGAAATTTCCGCGTTGTATATAATGTTATATTCACCTTCCCATTCGCCTTCTTCGGTGCGCGACGCTGAAACTTTATAAAAATCTTTGTCCGAAATGTTTTCCCTGAAATATTCTTCGGGGATTTTTTCGCTCACCGATACGCTTGACGGAATAAATGCAAATCTTACCGTTTCGGGCAATACGCCGTTTATTTTAACCGTCGCCAAAGCGTCTTTTCTTGCCCCCGTCATTCTTTCGGAGGGGGTGATTTCAATCTCGGGTGCGTCGGTGTCAATGCCCTTTATAACGGGTTTTATGCAGGTTTTGTTTCCTGCTTTGTCCGAAACTGTTATCTGTGTTGTTTCGTTTGTGTTCTTAACGGCTGTGATGTCAAACGCACGGTTTGCAAAATCGCCGATTTTTATTGTATCGTCATTGCATACCGCGGTAACGCCTGCCTCGAGATTGTCTGTGATGTAAAGTTTGCCCGATATGCTTTCGGTTGTGTGAATGTCGTTTATAACAAGCGTTGCGTTGGGCGCTGTTCCGTCGCAGTAGAACACGATTTCGTCGGTTTTGACTGAAATCGGTTCAATTTTTGACTCTGTTCCCTCATAGCATAAAGCCGTCTGAACAAACAGTGTATTTTCACCGTCAACGAGCGAAATTTCGGGCGCATCAACTGCGGTAAGTTTCGCTTTGAGAGCATTTGCGCTTGATGTTGCCGGGCCTGCCTTGTGCCATTCGCCGTATTCGCCGGCTGTTGTGCTCATTCTGTAATAAACCGTCTGTTTTTCGGCAGATGACGAATTTGCAAAATCCTCGGAAATATCAAAGTCAAGCTTGATTTTACCGTCCGATATGAGCGCTCTGCCGTTGTGCCTTACACCGCCCGATACGTCAACCGTACCTGCCGGTTTGCTGTTTCTTATAAAGAAAGGTTTTGAAATTTCGGTTGCCGTAAGTCCGTTTCTGTCGGTTGCCGTAACCTTTAACGCATACGCACCGCCTGTAAGGTTTGAAATGTTGACGTTCTGCGAAATTATGCCGTTTGAAACAGCGAGTGCAAATTCCGCTTTGCCGTCAACGTCTTTGCCGTCGGGAGTTACGATTTTCGCAGTTGCCGACGCGATGTCCGAAAGGTCGGAGCCGTAAACCGAAATTGTCTGCGATGATTTGTAAACATTGTCGGACGGAACGGTAAGGTTAATCATCGGACCTTCGTTGTCAAACACATAGTTTGCCGAAACGTAATTTATGTTTGTGTTTGACGGCGGAACGATTTTGCAGTCGAGAACGTACGTTCCGTTTAAGTTTTGCGTTTCTTTGTCGTTTTGTGTTCTGATAATGTTATCGCCGGGCAAGGGCAAATAATCTTCGGTTAAGAAGTTCTCCTTGATTTTTCCCGTTTTTTCGTCGGTTATGTAGTTTTTCCAGCGGTAGTAAACCTTGTTGTTTCCGTTTGTCGTAACCGAAATTTCGTATGACGGCTGCGGTTTGTCAAGGTTTCTCGGTGTGATGTCATAGGTTGTGTCCTCGTTGTTGATGTTTATGTCTTTTATCGAAACGCCGGTTTTGTTTCCCGCGTCGTCCATTGCAAAATAAACGAGATGGCCTATAAAATTACCGCCTTTTTTAACGTTTAAATATGCCGCCGAGGTTTTGCCGTTTTCGGTGTCTTTCTGCTCTATATATGCCCATTTGTCAAGCGTTGTGTCAATGTCACCGCTTGTGGGGTTTCCCGAACCGTCGTATTCGGGAATTTCGGCAATGCTCTTTTTGGTGAACATATAATAAAGTCTGCCCGTTCCCGACGCATCGGTGATTTTTACATCATATATATTGCCTTTTGAGCCGTCGGTTTTCGGGTTAACCTTTTCGGTAACCGCAATCTCGGGCGCTTTGTTGTCGAGTTTTACTCTCTGCACGGTGCTGAGCGGATTGCCTGCAAAGTCGTAACCCGAAAAAACAAGGTCAAATTCGCCCTCAAGCTTGTCGCGCAGTGCAACGGTAACGTTTGTGTTAAGACCTCTTAATGCAGGAACTTTCTGCACGCACGACGCCGTGCCTTTGTCACGCTCGGTGTAGGTGTATTTATAAATTGCAGGAACGTTTGTGCCGTCGGTGAGGTTCATGTTTAAAAGGCCCTGTGTAAGTCCCTGTGCGGTGTGCGAGTAAATATCCTCGCTCGGCACTGTGGATAACGTAACCGTTTTGTTCCATTTTGAGAGGTCGGTGCCGTTTGCCGGCGATACCGCAACCGTCGGAATTTTTGAGTCAAGCTTGTGGGTTGACATATAGTATCCGCCTATTTTGCGATTTGCAAAGCCGGGAACGTTATAGTTTTCGTCCCAAAGCGTAAGCATAGTTTCGTCGCCGTTGGGCGCGGTGTATTTCATACGCGCGCTGTCAAACATAAGCACAAGTCCGGCGTTCTGCGAGTCGATTCCCTCGGTGTACGGAAATTCAAGCGTGAATGATTTTCCGTTTTCAACTGCGGCTGACGTAAGCTTTTTGCCCGACGAGTCTGTTGCATCAAGAGTAACATTGTCGCCTGCTTTAAGGTATGCTCTGTCAAAATAAACGGTTGCGCCTTTTAAAGCGTTATAGCCGTAATCACGGCTGCTTCCCGTTGTTTTGATATTCGCGGTTACGGAGATTTTTTTGTCGTTCACACTGTTGTAAAAATAATTATCCGTGCCGGAATAGTTGTAGTTGTTGCTGAAATTTACACTTTCAAGCGCGAACGCATTTCTGTGTATGAACGTGGTTGTGCCGTTGTTGAAATACCGTCCGTACATTGAAGTTGTTTTGTACGAAAACTGAAGATTAAATGTGAATTCAAGAGTGTAGATGTTGTTTTTGTTCATATACTGCATAAGAAGCTGACGGTTTGCACTGTAACCGAAACCGCTTTCTTTGTCGCTGTGAAAATGAACTCCGTTTTTTTCAAGTTCTTCTTTTGTAACGGCAGAATTATCGCCTTTTATTCCGCTGACGATAATTTCAAAATTCGGCGCCTCCGGATATTCCATACAGTTGTATGAGGAACCCATTATATCCGCGTAATCGTCGCTGATTTGGCAGTTCCATTTGTATTCCAGATTTCCGCCTTCGCCCATAGGCTCGAGGAAAATATCCCTGCCGAACCTTTCTAGAAAATTGCCTGCGTCGGAAACTCTTCTTTTTGTGCCGGTGTAAACCGTGTACGATTTATCACGGCCGTTGTCCTGGTCAATCCATTTTCCGCTGTCGGTGTTGTTTTCGTCCTCGGGATACCAGTTAAGAATGTTCATTGATTTTGAACCGCCGGACATTTTGATATCTATCACGATGCGGTGGATTTTGTATCCGTCCTTGGTGTTGTTTTTAAGCGTAATCGAGTCGAGCATCCACGGTGCACGCGATGATTTTGAAATAAATTTTGCCTCTGCACCTTTTTTGTTTACGCCGTCGTCAAGCTGTCCGCCCTCGTCGCCGTTTATAAACGTGAGAGTGACTTGGATTGCTCCTTTTTTTGTGTGCGGGTCGCTTTTGCCGGTTGCGGTGGTAACTTTTACGGTGTATTCCCACTCGGTCGCCGCCGAAACGGGCGTGATGTGCATCAGCGGTGCAAGCATACAAACCGCAAGCAAAACACACAACAGTTTTTTCAGTTTCACTTTTTCTCAATCCCTTCCTCTTTAAAATTTTTGATTATCGAAAATACCGAAAGCTTTAATGCCTCCATCTGCATTTTTAAATAATATTCGTCCTCAAACAGCGCGTAGTGCACCGCCGCACGGACAAAGATAAATATAAATCCTGAAAGGATATTTGACGGTATGCCGAGTTTCGGCGAAAGCTCGTTTGCGTATTCGGTGTAGCGTTTGCTTACGCCGTCAAAGAACAGTTTTCCCTGTTCGACATATTTCGGATGAGTGTAAACCTGATACATCAGACGGTATTTTTTGCCGTGTTTTTTTGCCGTCCAGTAGGGGATTTCTTCGATAAACCGCAAAATGTCGTTGGGGTTTTCGGGCGCAAGCGCCATAAAATCGTCCTCAACCTTTGCCATACAGTATGCGGTGGACTGCAAAATAAGGTCGTCCACGTTGTCAAAGTATGCGTAAAGGTTTGCGCTGGTCATATTGCAGTATTTACCAAGCTCCTTTATGCCTGTGTCGCGCAGTCCGTTGTCGCAGTAACACTCAAAGCATCTTTCCATTATTTCTTTCTTTTTTTCTTCTTTGTAATCCGAATTTCTCATCAATTCACCTCTATTTATTGATTGATAAATAAATTGTATCATACAAATAAAAAAATTGCAATATATAATGTAAAAAAATAAAAAAATATTCCAAGTTTTTTCTCCTTGGAATATTTGCTAAAATAATTTTATGCTTTTTTTGAAAAAATATGATAAAGCTAATTTGGAATTTCGGCGGTTTTTCCGTTGTCACGGCAGTATTTTATAGCCTGATAAACGTTTTTGACGCCGATAATTTCAGTGCCGCCGGCATTTTTCACGCTTTTGATGTTGTCGTACGGCAGAATTATGCGCGTGAAACCGAGCTTTTTAGCCTCATTGACGCGCTTTTCGGGATAGGTTATGCTGCGCACCTCGCCCGTTAAGCCGACTTCGCCGAGAATTACTGTTTTGTAGTCAACGATAAAATTTTTGTAGTTGGACGCAATCGCCATAACCGCCGCAAGGTCGGTTGCAGGCTCGCTTATTTTGAGTCCGCCGGCAATGTTTAAATAAACGTCCTGATTTTGCATATTGTAGCCGAGTTTTTTCTCCAAAATCGCAACGAGCATAATCGCGCGGTTGTAGTCAAGCCCCGTTGCCATACGGCGCGCGTTTCCGAAACCTGTGGGGGAGGAGAGCGCCTGAATTTCGGCGAGAATGGGGCGCGTACCCTCGAATGTGCAGGTTATAACCGAGCCGGACGCGTTTTCGGGACGTCCGCTTATCATCATTTCGGACGGATTTTTAACTTCGGCAAGTCCCGTGTCGGTCATTTCAAAAACGCCGATTTCGTTTGTCGAACCGAAACGGTTTTTGATTGTGCGCAAAATTCGGTAGCTTTGGTGGCGTTCGCCCTCAAAATAAAGTACGCAGTCCACCATATGCTCCAAAATTTTCGGACCGGCAATGCTTCCCTCTTTTGTGACGTGCCCCACAATCAGCACCGTTGTGCCCGACTGCTTTGCAAACCGCATAAGCGCGTGGGTGCACTCGCGCACCTGCGAAACACTGCCCGGAACCGAACCGCCGTCCTCCGAAAACATTGTCTGAATTGAATCGACTATAAGTATTCCGCTTTTTTCGTCCTTTGCCGCCTCGATTATTTTGTCGAGCGACGTTTCGGACAAAAGCGACAAGTTTTCGGTTGTGATTTTAAGCCTGTCTGCGCGGATTTTTATTTGATTTAGCGACTCCTCGCCCGACGCGTAGAGAATTTTCTGCGATTTGCCGAGATATTCGCAAATCTGCAAAAGGAGCGTGGATTTTCCTATTCCGGGGTCACCGCCCACAAGTACCATTTCGCCCGTAACAAGTCCGCCTCCGAGAACACGGTCGAGCTCTTTAAGGTGCGTCACAACGCGCTTTTCCGACATCGACACAATTTCCGAAAGCTTTTTCGGTGCGTCAAACGATGTTATTCCGCGCGCCTTTGTCTTTTTGGTTTCGACAACCTCTTCTTCAAATGTATTCCAGCATCCGCACGACGGGCATTTGCCCAGCCATTTCACCGCTTCGTAACCGCATTCGATGCAGACAAATTTTGTTTTTTCAGCCATACTAAAACACCTCATTTATTTAATTTTATACTAAATCGGAGGAAATGTCCATATATATTTAACAAATAAATTTAAATTTGCGAAAAACGGAGAAAAACGCACAAAACAGTAAAATTTGAAAGATATGTGAAATCAAACAATAAAAACAGATGATTTTATGCAAAAATTGGTCAATTTTGATACTTGATTATGTTTATTCAATGGTATATAATACAACTTAGTGATTTTAAGAAATAACGGAATTTGCTTTTGAGGTGATTTTTGTGCCGGAAAGTTTAAGAATGATTATTTATTTTTTGAGTGCGTTTATATCGCTGTTTGTGTTTGCATACGGCGGTTATTATTTTGTTGTGTCAATTTTCGGCTGGTCTGACCGTCAGACAAACGTTATGCCGAAAACCAACAAAATTCACACTTTCGCTCTGCTTGTTGCGGCGCATAACGAGGAGGCGGTTATCGGTGAGATGGTGAAAAGCCTTTTCAAGCTTCACTATCCCAAAGAAGCGTTTGACGTTTATGTTATTGCCGACAACTGCACCGACGCAACCGCCGAGGTTGCACGAAATGCCGGCGCATACGTTTACGAGCGCACAAACGCAACCTTAAAAGGCAAGGGCCACGCGCTTGAATGGATGTTTGACAAAATCTTTAAAATGGATAAAAAATACGACAGTATTTCTATTTTTGACGCGGATAACCTTGTAAGCCAGAACTATCTTACAGAGATGAACAAAGAGCTTAACAAAGGCTATGAGGTTGTTCAGGGCAGTGTTGACAGCAAAAACCCGTTTGATTCGTGGGTTACCTGTGCATATTCGGTTTCGTTTTGGATGATTTCGCGCCTTTTCCAGAATGCGCGTTACAATCTCGGCATAACCTGTCAGTTAAGCGGTACGGGATTTGTTATTTCCACCGAGCTTTTGAAAGAAATGGGCTGGGGCGCAACCTGTCTTACCGAGGATATGGAATTTACCGCAAAACTTGCACTTACCGGCAGAAAAGTCGGCTGGGCGCACAAGGCGGTTGTATATGATGAAAAACCGCTCACGTTTATGCAGTCGTGGCACCAGAGAATACGCTGGATGCAGGGTCATTCCGACGTTGCGTCTAGATTTGCGAAAAAACTTTTCATAAAGGCGTTTAAAGATAAAGACCTTTCGGCATTCGACTGCGGTGTTTACCTTTTACAGCCTGTCAAAATCTTGTGCCTTTTGTTTGCAACCGTTATGACGTGGGTTAAGGTTACGGGTGTAATAGATGTGTTTGAAATAAGCAAGGCTTTCGGCGACCCGCAGCTCTGGAGTGCTGTCGCGGTTTTGCAGATGATGTATATTCCGTTTGTTATAACCTACGAAAAGCGTATGATAAATTTGCGCCTTATATGGTGTTATGTAACTTTTTGGCTCTATTCGCTCACCTGGATACCGATTACCGTTATCGGCTGGCTGAAAAAAGACAACAAGGAATGGTCGCACACCAAGCACACAAGGTCTATCACGCTTGAAGAACTTGAAGAAGCGGAAAAAATTCAAAATATTTAAAACAAATGAAATAATCAGCATCATTAAGCTTTTTATGCTTTTTGACGCTGATTTTTTAATAAAAACTATTGCATATTTCTCGAAAAAGAGGTAAAATAAAAATATATTTCAAAAAAGGAGAAAGAAGATGTATACGACAGACGAAATCAGAAAGCAGGACCCGCAGGTTGCCGACGCAATCGAAATGGAAGTTGAAAGACAGCGCAGTAAAATCGAACTCATTGCAAGCGAAAATTTCGTAAGCAATGCGGTTATTGAGGCTATGGGCACACCGCTCACAAACAAGTATGCCGAGGGTTATCCGGGCAAAAGATACTACGGCGGCTGCGAATGTGTTGACATTGTTGAAAATCTTGCAATCGAAAGAGCAAAAAAGATTTTCGGCGCGGAACACGCAAACGTTCAGCCTCATTCGGGCGCGCAGGCTAATATGGCGGTATTTTTTGCAACACTCAAACCGGGTGACACCGTTCTCGGTATGAACCTTTCGCACGGCGGACACCTTTCGCACGGCAGTCCCGTGAATATGTCGGGTACATATTTCAATATTGTTCAGTACGGAGTTGACAAGGATACACAGGTTATCGACTACGACGAGGTTGAAAGAATTGCAGAGGAGTGCAAGCCTAAACTTATTGTCGCCGGCGCGAGCGCGTATTCGAGAACCATCGACTTTGAGCGTTTTGCAAAGATTGCGGAAAAAGTCGGCGCTTATCTTATGGTTGACATTGCTCACATTGCCGGTCTTGTTGCGGCAGGACTTCACCCGAGCCCCGTTCCGTATGCGGATTTTGTAACCACCACAACGCATAAAACCTTGAGAGGTCCCAGAGGCGGACTTATTCTCTGCAAAGAAAAATATGCAAAAATGATAAATAAAGCGGTATTCCCCGGTATTCAGGGCGGCCCGCTTATGCACATAATAGCCGCAAAAGCAGTTTGCTTCGGCGAGGCTCTGACGGACGAATTTAAATCTTATCAGACGCAGATTGTAAAAAATGCAAAAGCGCTTTGCGGTGCGCTTATCAAAAGAGGCTTTAAAATTGTGTCGGGCGGAACGGATAACCACCTTATGCTTATCGACCTCACAAATATGAATATAACGGGAAAAGAAGCGGAAAAACTTCTTGACGACGTGGGCGTTACCGTTAACAAAAACACAATTCCTTTTGAAACGACAAGTCCGTTTATCACAAGCGGAATAAGAATAGGCACACCGGCGGTTACGTCGCGCGGATTTAAAGAAGAGGATATGGACAAAATAGCTGAAATCATTTTCCTTACGCTTTCCGATTACGAAAAAGAACAGGATAACGTCCGCGCTATGGTTAAGGAACTTTGCGGAAAATATCCGCTGTACGAAAAATAATTTTTGAAAATAAATTCTTTGGTGATTGATATGAATATCCCATTGGCAGAGAGAATGCGTCCGACCCGTCTTGATGACGTCGTCGGACAAACTCATCTTATAGGGGAAGGCAAAATTCTGACGAATATTTTAAAAACGGGAAAAATTCCGAATATGATTTTTTACGGCCCGTCGGGAACGGGAAAAACCACCGTTGCGAACATCTGCGCAAACGCGGCGAACAGGGCTTTTTTTAAGCTTAACGCAACTACCGCGTCGCTCAAAGACGTGCGCGATATTGCCGACAAAATCGACAGTTACCCCGGCGGAATTTTGCTTTATCTCGACGAAATTCAAAATTTTAATAAAAAACAGCAGCAGTCGCTTTTGGAATATATCGAAAACGGCAAAATCACGCTGATTGCAAGCACTACCGAAAATCCGCATTTTTACGTTTACAATGCGATTTTGTCGCGTTCAACCGTGCTGGAATTTAAAAACATATCGCCCGAAGAAATCAAAAAGGCGGTAATCCGTGCGGTGAAAGGCGTTGCAGGTGATTATCCCGACAGAAAAGTGACATTTTCGGACGAGGCAGTCGACCACATCGCAAACGCGAGCGGAGGCGACGTGCGAAAGGCGCTTAATGCCGTTGAAGTGTGCGTTTTGTCGCAGAGTTACAGTATGAACGAGGAAATTTCGGTCACGCTTGACACTGCGGTTGACTGCACGCAGACAGGTTCGTTTGCGCACGATAAAAACGGTGACGGGCATTACGACGTTATAAGCGCATTTCAAAAGTCAATCCGCGGAAGTGACGCGGACGCAGGAATTTATTATCTCGCGCGTCTGCTTGCCGGCGGTGACCTCATCACCGCGTGCAGGAGGCTTTTGGTTATCGCGTCGGAGGACGTGGGACTTGCGTATCCGAACGCGGTTGTCATCACCAAAGCGTGCGTGGACAGCGCGCTCCAGTTAGGACTTCCCGAGGCGCGTATTCCTCTTGCCGAGGCGGTTATTCTGCTTGCAAATTCGCCCAAGTCAAACTCCGCGATCTGCGCGATTGACGAGGCTATGCACGAGGTGGAAACCGCCGATACGGGCAGTGTTCCGCTCCATCTTAAAGACAGCCACTACAAGGGCGCGGTATCTCTCGGGCGCGGTGTGGAATACAAATATCCGCACAATTATGAGAACGCGTATGTTCCCCAGCAGTATTTGCCCGATAAAATAAAAAACAGGAAGTACTATATTCCTCGAAACAACAAAACGGAAAATTCGTTTAAAGCATATCTCGAAAAAATCAAAGGGAGCGGTAAATGATGAAAATTTATACCAAAACGGGCGACGGGGGTTACAGCGATATTTTGGGCAAACGCGTGAAAAAATCGGATAAAATTTTCACGCTTGTCGGCACGGTTGACAAGCTTAACGCGGTGTTGAGCCTCGGCGTGAATTTTTGCACGGACGATAAAGTGAAAAGCGAGATTTTGGCTTTGCAAAGCGAAATTGTAAAGCTTAACGGAAAAATTTCGGGATACGGCGAGTTTGATTTTGACGTGTCGCAGTTTGAAGAAAGAATAGATTTTTACAGTGAAAAAACGGTCGGATTTTCGCTTTATAATATGCCTCAAAAAAAGGACAGCGCATTTTTTAATCTTGCGCGCACAATCTGCCGTGACGCGGAGCGCACTGCGGTGGAAATTGACAGCGAAAACACCGGTTTGATACGGTATTTAAACAGAATGTCCGACTATCTTTATGCGGTCGGAAAATATCTTGACATTTAGCGGAGAAAAAATATGAAAAAAACGGCGGTTGTAACAGGCGCGTCGCGCGGAATAGGCAGGGCGGCGGCGATTGCGCTTGCAAAAGATTTTAACGTTGTTGTAAATTGCAGAAAAAATATTGATCTTGCGCGTAAAACCGCGGAAGAAATTATAAAAAACGGCGGAAGCGCGCTTGTTTACAGGGCTGATGTTTCGGTGTTTGACGAGGCGCATACGCTTTGCGAATTTGCCGTTAAAAATTTCGGCGGCATTGATGTTTTGGTTAACAACGCGGGCATTGCTCAGCAAAAAGTTTTCTGCGACATAACCGAGGACGAATTTAAAAATATGATGCAGACAAACGTCGGCAGTGTTTTTAATATGTGCAAAGCGGTTATGGGCGAAATGATAGGCAAAAAAAGCGGAAAAATCATAAATATTTCGTCGGTGTGGGGCATTTGCGGTGCGTCGTGCGAGGTGCATTATTCCGCGTCAAAAGCGGCGGTGATAGGTTTTACAAAGGCGCTTGCACAGGAACTTGCGCCGTCGGGCATAAACGTAAACTGCGTTGCGCCTGGCGTTGTGGACACCGATATGTGCAAATTTGACGGCGAAACCAAAAAGCTTGTGACCGAGGATATTCCTTTGGGAAAAATCGCATCTCCCGAAAAAATTGCTGATACGATAGCGTTTTTGGCAAGCGATAAAGCAGACTACATCACAGGCGAGGTTGTAAACGTCAGCGGCGGTTTTGTTGTGTGACAAATTTTTATTGCAAATTGAAATTTTGTATGCTATAATGTAAATTGAGTTTATATGTTATGATAAAAAAGGAAGTTGAATATGCCAAACAATGTTAACACGGAAGAAAAGAAAGTGGTGTCGCGCGGCGGTGCGAAAAACGCCGGTATGCGCGATTATACCAAGGTTATTTTAAACGATAACACCGATTTTTCGATTGTCGAAGCGTATAAATCGACGAGAACAAATCTTGAATATGCGCTTGCGGCGGAGGAAGGCTGTAAAAAAATTATTTTCACCTCCGCAATGCCGAGCGAGGGAAAAACCACGTCTTGCATTAACACGGCTATCACGTTTGCGCTTGCAGGCGCGAAAATCGTGCTTATAGACGCGGACCTTCGCAAACCGAAGGTTCATATGTGTCTTGAACTTGAAAACACAACGGGATTTTCAAACTATCTTGCGGGTTTTGCAGAGCTTGACGACGTTATTCAGCATTGCAAAAACGGTTTGGACGTTATAACCAGCGGACAAATTCCGCCCAATCCGTCCGAGCTTTTGGTGTCGCCCAGAATGGAAAAGGCGCTTTTAAAACTTGCGGAAAAATACGATTATGTAATTATCGACGCGCCCCCCGTAAACATTGTGTCGGACGCGGTTTCAATGTCGAAATTCGTAACGGGCGTTGCGGTTGTTGTAAAAGAAGATTTCACTACGCACGACGCGCTTAAAAAAGCGCTTTCAAATCTTGAATTTGCAAATGCGAAAATTTTGGGATTTATCTTAAACGACGTTATGGCATCGCGCGGATATTACTCGAAATACTATAAATACCGCTACAAATACAATTACCGTTATAAATATTCAAGCTATGACGGCTACGATACGGCAAATCAGGCAAAAAAAGACGAAAAGAAAGATAAATAGGAAAGTTATGATTGATTTTCACACGCATATTCTTCCTGAAATAGACGACGGCGCAAGGAGTGTAAGGCGCTCGCTTGAAATGTATGAATATCAGAAAAACAGCGGTGTTGACGCGCTTGTTGCAACACCGCATTTTTATCCCGGCAATATGACGGTTGAAAGCTTTTTGCAAAGGCGGAACAATGCGTACGAAAGGGTGCTTGCGGCGGCTGAGGAAAAAGGAATTTCGCTCATACCAACATATCTCGGCGCAGAGGCGGCGCTTGCGCCCGGTTTTTCGCGCATTGACGGCATAGAAAAGCTTTGCATAGGCAATTCAAACTATATCCTGGTGGAAATGCCTCACGACGGCTGGAACAGCGTCTGGGTTCAGCGCGAAATTTACTCGGTTTCCGCAAACAGAGGGCTTATCCCGATTATTGCGCATATCGACAGGTATATTCTGACGAAAAGCGACTTTAAGGCGCTGGACAGTTTTTTTGACCCTAATGTTTGTTTTCAGATAAATGCCGACTGTTATTTTTCGTTTTCGTCGCGCAGGCGTGCGAAAAAATTTGCGAAAATGAACGCCATACAGTTCGTCGGCTCGGACTGTCACAATATGTCCGACCGTGCGCCCACACTCGCAAAATGCGTGCAGATTATGAAAAAAATGCACGGCGAAGACTTTGTGAATGAGATTTTTGAAAACAGCAGAATTGTTGTAAATTCATAAAAATAAGGAAAAAGAATGATTTTAACCGAAAGACTTAAAAAAGTTGCAGAATATGTGAAAAATTCGCGCTGTCTTGCCGATATAGGCACCGACCACGGATATGTGCCGATTTTCTGCGTTAAAAACGGCACGGCGAAAACCGCGGTTGCGAGCGACGTCAACACAGGACCGCTAAAAAGCGCGGAGAAAAACATTGAAAAATACGGATTGTCGGAGAAAATTTCCGTCCGCTTGTCAAACGGATTTGAAAATTTTGAGAACGGAGAGTTTGACACCGCAGTGATTGCCGGAATGGGCGGACTTTTGATAAACGAAATTGTCGAAAAAGGCAAGAATAAATTTTCGGACGAAACGCGCCTTATTATCCAGCCGATGATTGCGCAGAGCGAGGTTCGGCGCTATCTTTCGGAAAACGGATTTGTGATTGAGGACGAGAGCCTTGCGCGCGAGGGTAACAAAATTTACAATATTTTTCTGTGCAGAAAAGGCTTTGAAAAACTTTCGGAGTTTGATGTTTTCGTCGGAAAGCGCCTCTTTGAGAAAAAAGGCGAACTTTTTAAACGTCATATGGACGGCAAAATTTTTACTCTTACAAAAATCGTTGAGGGGCTTAAAAAAGCGGGAAACGGCGCCGATGAGCTTGAAAAGCGCGAGGCGGAACTCGGTTATTATTTAAAGGCAAGGAATGAATGTGATGCTTAAAGTTAAAGATATAGTTTCGTATTTTGAAAAAATCTGCCCTTTTTCGCTTTGCGAAGAATGGGACAATACGGGACTTTTGATAGGCGACGAAAACGCCGGGGTTACGCGGATTTTGGTGTGTCTTGACGTTGATGAATTTGTCGCGCAGGAGGCGGCTGATAAAAAATGCGAACTTATTGTGTCGCACCACCCCGTGATTTTCCATCCGCTCAAAAAAATATGTGCAAATTCGTGCGAGGAAATACTTATCAAAAACGGGATTTCGGCGGTGAGCGCGCATACAAATCTTGATGTTGCAAACGGCGGTCTTAACGATTATCTTGCCGAAAAACTCGGCTTGGAGAATACCGAAATTCTTGTTCCGGCGGGCGAATTTGACGGCAAAACGGTCGGTTACGGCAGATTTGCAAAACTTAAAAAGCCCGAAAAACTTATAGATATTGCAAAAAAATGCGCCGAAATTCTCGGTGCGGAAAGTCTGCGATATATGGGCGACGATGACCGAATTATCGAAAAAATCGCGGTAAATTCGGGAGGCGGCGCATCTATGGCAGACGCGTGCTTTGACAAAAATATTGGTCTTTATATTTCGGGAGATTTTAAATATTCAAATATGCGTGACTGCGCACAGCGCGGTCTTTGCGTGATTGACGCGGGGCATTATGAAACAGAGCACATTGTGTGCGAATGGTTTAAAAAAGTTTTAAGCAAGAAATTTGACACTGAAATTATAGCGAGCGAAAAAAACACGAATGTGATTAAATATTTGCATTAAAATTAAAAATTTAAGTTAAAATATGAGTAATCCGAATAGTCGCAGATGCAAGCCGAAAGGCTGTATATGAGGAAAGTCCGGGCATCGCAGGGCAGGGTGCCGGGTAGTTCCCGGTGAAGGCGACTTTAAGGAAAGTGCAACAGAAAAGAACCGCCGAAATTTTTCGGTAAGGGTGAAAAGGCGAGGTAAGAGCTCACCGCAGATTGGGAAATCAATCGGGCGTGTAAACCCCACCCGATGCAACACCGTGTAAAGGAGAAAATATTTGCCCGATATTCTCCGATAGAGGTGGCTGGAGCGTGTCAGAGATGGCAGGCGTAGATAGATGACTATTCACGACAGAACCCGGCTTACAGGATTACTCATTTTTAAATAAAAATAAACGCCTTTGCACAAGGAATAAAATCCGCTGCACAGGCGTTTTTTATTTTTACATTAAATAAGAAAATCGCACATCACCGCGTTGCAGACATAGTACGCTTTCTTTGAAAGCACAATTTTTTTGCCCTTTTTCTCAAGCATTTTTGTTGTGTTTAGGTGAAAGTCAAGCTTTTCTCCGAAAACCGAAAACATATCAATTCCGAATTTTTCTCTAAACTCTTCCTCGTCAATTCCGCTTTGCAAAAGGCGCAGATTGAGTATCATATATTCGCTCATTCTGCCGTTTTTGCCGATTTTTTCAACGTCCGATTTTGCAAACGGCGAGGCGATATAATCCTCAATTTTTGCTTCATTTGTGTATCTTTCGCCGTTTATATATCCCGACGCACCGGCGCCTATTCCGTAATATTCACCGCCGTGCCAGTATTTTAAATTGTGGCGCGACAAAAAGTTTTCCCTGCGCGCAAAGTTTGAAATTTCGTAATGCACAAACCCGTTTTCGCGCAGAAAATCGCAGATATACTCGTATTGATGCGCATATTCGTCGTCGGAAAACGGCACAAAAACCCCGTTTTCAACGTTGCTTGCGAGCGGTGTGCCGTCCTCAACCGCCAAGCCGTAGAGCGAAATGTGCGAAATATCGAGCGACACCGCCCTTTTCAGCGTTTCCGCAAGACTTTCACTTGTCTGGTGCGGAATTGCGTACATAATGTCGATATTCACGTTGTCAATTCCGCATAAATGTGCGGTTTTGACGGCATTTTCAACGTCTTTTGCGGTGTGAATTCTGCCGATTGCCGAAAGCTCGTTTTGATTAAACGACTGCGCGCCTATGCTTATTCGATTGACGTTTTTTTCTGCATATGCCGATATGGTTTCGTAACTTGCCGATTTGGGGTTTGCCTCAACCGTAATTTCGGCATTTTTCTGCACGTCAAAATGCGAATAAATTTCGTCCAATACATTGACGATATATTTTTTGTCCACCGCCGACGGAGTGCCTCCTCCGATATACACGGTGTCGGTTTTATCTTTTTCAAGTGCGGATATTTGCCGTGACACCGCATCAAAATAGCTGTCTGCAAGGGAAAATTTGTCCGCATACGAATTAAATGCGCAGTAACGGCATTTTTTTGCGCAAAACGGAATATGAACGTAAACCGACCTAAAATTTTTATCCATCAGTCTATCTTCAAAACCGCCATAAATGCGTCCTGCGGAACTTCTACCGAGCCGACCTGACGCATACGTTTTTTTCCTTCCTTCTGCTTTTCAAGCAGTTTTTTCTTTCGCGTAATGTCACCGCCGTAGCACTTCGCCAAAACGTCCTTACGCATTGCCTTAACCGTTTCGCGCGCGATAATTTTATTGCCGATTGCCGCCTGTATCGGCACTTCAAACAGCTGGCGCGGAATGGATTCTTTAAGTTTTTCGGCAATTTTGCGTCCGCGCGAATATGCTTTTGACGAATGGACGATAAATGAGAGCGCGTCCACAACCGAGCCGTTGAGCATAATATCAAGCTTTACAAGGTCGGATTTCTGATAACCCGTAAGCTCGTAGTCAAACGACGCATAACCGCGTGTGCGCGATTTTAGCGCGTCAAAAAAGTCGTAAATGATTTCGTTGAGCGGAAGCGTGTAGTTGAGGCTCACGCGCGTATCGTCGATATACTGCATATCGTGATAAATTCCGCGTCTTTCCTGGCAAAGTTCCATAATATTGCCGATAAATTCCGTAGGCACCATTATCGACGCTTTGACAATCGGTTCCTCCATATATTCGATTTCCTGCTGGGGAGGAAGATTTGTCGGGTTTGAAATATCCAGCGTTTCGCCGTCGGTTTTGGTGATTTTGTAAATAACACTCGGCGCGGTGGTCACAAGGTCGAGATTATACTCGCGCTCCAGTCTTTCCTGGATAATTTCCATATGCAAAAGCCCCAAAAATCCGCATCTGAAACCAAATCCGAGCGCAAGCGAGGTTTCTGGTTCAAATGTCAGCGACGCGTCGTTGAGCTGAAGTTTTTCCAGTGCGTCGCGGAGGTCGGGATATTTTGCGCTGTCGGCAGGGTATATACCCGAAAACACCATAGGATTAACCTTTTTGTAGCCGGGAAGCGGTTCTTTTGCGCCGTTTTCCGCAAGCGTTATGGTGTCGCCCACGCGTGCGTCGCGCACGTTTTTAATGCTTGCCGCAATATATCCGACCTCGCCCGCGGAGAGCGATTTTGACGGATTTAAGCCGAGAGGGGAGAGGTAACCCGTTTCCACAACATCAAAGCACGACGAGGTGGACATAAACTTAATCTTGTCGCCCGGCTTGATTTTGCCGTCGCGCAGGCGGACATACACGATAATTCCTTTGTACGAATCGTAATACGAGTCGAAAATAAGCGCCTTGAGCGGTGCGTTTTCGTCGCCCGACGGGGGAGGCATTTTCGTAACGACCGCCTCCAAAACGTCCTCAATGCCGATACCGTTTTTTGCCGAGATAAGCGGTGCGTCCTCGGCGTCCAAGCCCATAACGTCCTCAATTTCGGCTTTCACCGCGTCGGGACGTGCGCTCGGCAGGTCGATTTTGTTTATAACCGGCACAATTTCAAGGTCGTGGTCTATTGCAAGATAGGTATTCGCAAGCGTCTGCGCCTCCACGCCCTGCGCCGCGTCAACTATCAAAACCGCGCCCTCGCACGCCGCAAGACTGCGCGAAACTTCGTAGTTGAAGTCGACGTGTCCCGGTGTGTCGATAAGGTTAAGCGTATATTCATTGCCGTCTTTTGCCTTGTATAAAAGCTTTACCGCGCGCGCTTTTATGGTAATTCCCTTTTCGCGCTCAAGCTCCATATTATCCAAAATCTGGTCTTGCATTTCGCGCTTTGTAAGCGAGCCCGTATATTCCAATATTCGGTCGGCAAGAGTTGATTTGCCGTGGTCTATATGCGCAATTATGCAGAAGTTTCTGATATTGTCCTGATTTGTGGGCATATTTTTTGTTACTCCTTTTGCAAGTTAAATTAAAACAGATAAAATCATAACCATAGTTATTATAACACATATTTTTTCGTTGAGCAACATTTTTTATAAAAAATAAAGACGGCAAAAGCCGTCTTTTTTCATTTTACAAATTTTTATTCTGCGAACGAATACTGTCCGATAAACAATATTTCGCCCGAATTTGTATCGAGAATAACATAGCTGAAAGGTGTATCAAGGAAGAAATCAATCGGTTCTTCAACGGGCGCAAGGCTTGTCACGCCGACCGCAATTCCCGTCGCGGCGGCCGCCTCGGTGCCTTTCTCGTCAACCTTGATATACGTTTTGTGGATTGTGTCGGTCACGCAAATATTGCCGTCTATCATTTTCGACAAATCTGCGCCGTTGGTAAATGCCGTTTTAATGCCCAAATCCATCAGCATTTTATTGAGCGACGTTTCAAATTTAAGCTCAAATTTCGGCATTTTCAAATTTAGTTTCTGCACCGGTGTTGTGCCGTCCGACGCATTTTTCGCGATTTCGCTTAAATTTTTGCCGTGTCCGTCGCCTTTCACAACCACCATACAGAGGTTCGACGCGCTCTGTGTGCCGACTCCGCTTTCCGCGTTATACGAATACATTTTATACGGCAAAACCGCCGCCTCAACGCCGTTTTCCGTATAATAACGGAATTTTTCGGTGTTGTTCATAAAATCAATCTCGGTTTTTTTGCCGTTCAAATCGGTAAACGTATCTTTTGCCGTTCGGCTTGCGGGAAACTCGTTCTGCCAGCCTGCTTTAAAATAAATCGCATTGGCGAGAAATGCCGAGTATTCGTTGCTTTTTGCAAGCGTCGGGATTTTACCTTTCGTTTTCTCGTTAACCCAGTCGTTCACCGCCGAAACCGCGTTTTTGTCAGTCACTTTCATAGGCTCTGCGCCGTAATAATTTTTAAGCGTATTTGTGTAATCCTCTTTAAATTCACCCTCCGCACGGTCGGTGTTGAGGAAAATTGCATTTGCAATGTCAAGCGTGAAATTTTGGTCTGTTGTGAGGGTGTCGGCAAGCTTTTTGTTGTATTCGTTAAAGCTGTCAACGCCCGAAATTCCAAGCGCATTCACGATTTCGTCTTTCGTTTCGCCGTCCGCGCCGTTCAAAAGAAGCCCCAGCGCAAGCTTTATGCTGACCGGCGAGAACATATAATTTTTGTCTGCCGGCATTTTTGCGTTAAGCTCGTCGGCAAACGACGACTGCACTTTTTTGTATAAATTTATGCCGTCATCGGTGGAATATCCCGTAAAATCGGCAAAAGTGTTGCTTGTGATGTAAACTTCGCCGTCGATAATTTCAGCATTCACCGTGCTTCGCGACGCGTTAAAACGGTACTGATGAAGTCCTGTTCTGTTCTGATATTCTTTGCCGTTCACCAAAAGCGTAATCGGGAAAGACGAGGTGTAAAAACCGGCGCGCGCAAGAGATGCCCACTCTTCGTTTTTCGCGTCTTTAAGCGGAAACTTCGCATTTTCGTCATATGTAACGGTAAGAATTTTGTCATCGTTGTTCCACTCGTATTTCGCGTTTATCGCGTTAAGCGTTTTCACAAGCGGAATATACGCGGTGTTTTGCCAGCCGCTGCGGTAGATTTTGCCGTCAACGTCAAGCTCTCCGCCGTCGAAAATAACCGAACCGTTCCTAACAGTTCCCATAGAATAGAAGTCCGTTTTTTCTTTTTCGAGAGTACCGCCCTTGGTGGACGAAACTTTGCCGATGTCGGTATCCTCGGCGAACGTGTCGGACGTAAACGAAATTTTGAGCGTGCGCGCATTTTCGTCCCACGCAACGTCATATCCGCATTTTGCCATTTCTTCGGCAACAATCACCGTTCTGCCCCCGATGTTGTAACTTTCAATCACATTCCCGTTGAGCTTTGTCACAATGTCGGTCGTGTAGTAACTGCCAACCGCGTCGCCGGGTTTGCCGTCGATTTTTTCAACAACGTCCCCTGCCGCCGCCTGGAGCGACACAAAATCGAAACCTTTGTCGGTTATGTCGAGCAGACGTTCGTTTTCATACCAGTAAACGTCAAACGCATAGTGCCAGTTTAAAATTTCGGCGTCAATAACCGTTTTTCCGCCTATGTTGTACGACGTAATCGGCGCACCTTTTACATATGTAACGATGTCCGTCGCATATATATCCCCTGCCTTTTCGCCGATTGCAAACGCGCAGACCGACGATAAAACGAGCGTCAGCGCAGTGAATACCGCAATAAATTTTTTCATTTTAAAACCTCCCTTTAATGTTTAGACGTTTCAAGTGCATAAAAAGTTCCAAATTTTGTTTATATTTTTGCGCGGGGGTCGGCAATGAGCCGTAAATAAGCGCGTTTACAAGAGAACAGGCGAGCCGAGCGTGCCTTTTTGCGGAAAAGGAGGAATGACGGAGCGTTATGAGGATTTTTTATGAAATAAAAAAGTCGGAACAAGTTTTGCTTGTTCCGGCTTTTTTTATAACTAAATTAAGATGTCCCTACTCTATATGCGGTGGGTTTCACTTAATTTTTCCGGCGTGGGACGCAATCCGGTCGGAAACGTTGAATGGCGGGGCTTTCAGCCACTTATTGAAAAATTTTGGTTAGGCATTATGAATTTTTTAGAGGTGCAATATGACACGTAGAAATATTATGGCTTTGACGGCACTGATTGCAATGGCTGTCATTTTCACAGCAAGCGCATATTTTTACCGAATGCGCACGTTCAGGCGCACAGACTATGCTCTGAACACCGTTATAACAATCACCGCATCGGGAAGTGGTGCCGAGGCGGCGGAGCGTGCCCGTACCCACGAGGCGGCGGCACGCGCTACCGAGGCGGCAACGCAGGCGAGTGATGCTGCGGCCAAGGCGGCGCAAGCGGCAAGCTGGAGTGCACAGGCCGCCAATGCCGCTACGGCGCAGGCGACGAGTGGCGGTGCGGTTGGCTCGACTCCGGTGAAGGGCCCGTTCCAGTCGTTCCCGTATTGGGCCGTGTGCTGGCTGCTGTTCTTTTTGCTGATGTTCCCGTTTGGCGCCGGCCCCTTTGCTGCGCTCATCTTCTTTACGATCCCTATCTATCACTGGGTGGCGCGTGCGCTCGATGGTGATTGGGCGCGCGGGGATATTCAGGTTGGTTCGGCACCGGTGACGGCTAGGACTCAGGTGCAGGATGCTTCCGCTGCGGTTGATACTGATGCGGCTGCTACGACCGCCGCTGAGCCGAGTGCCAAAGAAGGTGATGAATGATGAAGCTCTCGCATGAATCGAAGGTGCGCCTGGGTGTTGGTATCGGAGCGTTTGTGCTCATCATCGGACTTGTCTTTGGTATTTCGCGGACTTTGATTCATTTTGATGGCCCGTGGGATCTCGACGATGTTGTACCCGGCTTGTCTGGTATGGACGATATGTTTGACGAGGACGATCTTTTGGATGGCGGTAACTATTCCGCTCGGCCTCAGCAGCTTTCGAGCACGACTTTTGACGAAGACGCGTTCCAATCGCTCGACTTGGATGTGACGTCGGGGACGGTCGAGGTTAAACGTGTCTCTGACGGACCGGTACGTGTCATCGAAAGCGGGCACGTTGCAAAGGGGGCATCTGCTTCCGATGCCGCCACTCAGAATCTAGCCAAGATCGAGGGCTCTACACTCAAGATTAGCCAGTTCGACTGCGATGATAAGCGCGCGATTGACCGCACAATTACCATTGAGCTGCCGCGAGATGTTGCGGATAGCCTGGTGGGCATTACGGCGAATGTAGGGTCGGGCGACCTGGCGGTCGCGGACATTGTGTGCCATGATCTGGATATAACGTTGAATTCGGGAGACGTTGAGTTTACGGGCACCGTGACCGACACCCTGAATGCCAAGGTCGGTTCGGGCGACATGACGTTCGAGCTCTACCAGGCGCCCGCGAAGTCGATGGACGTGAGCGTGGGCTCGGGCGACGTGGAGATGACGGTTCCGAACTCTACGGGCTTTAAGGCGAGCCTCACCTTGGGCAGTGGCGACTTCGAGAGCGATTTCCTTCCGCTTGGCTACGATGGGGAGACTATTTTGAATCTTGAATTCGATAACGGTGACAAGTCTGCTACGTATCGATTTGAGATTGGTTCGGGCGACATGTCGTTTGATTCGGAGTGACGGGTGGTTTTAGGAGACCCGCAAACGTAGACGCGCTGTTTGATGGAGGCGCCGGAGCCGTGACGGACTCCGGCGCCTTTGCCTTTACAATGGGGGCATGGAACAGATTATCTTGAACATACTCGAGGCCCTGCGCCATGGCGAGACCGTGGACGACAAAGCACTCGTCAAACTGATACATGCCGAAGCGCGCCGCGAGGGTGCCGACAAACGCGACCTGGCCAAGCGCCGTCTGCTGCCGTTCTACCAGCGGTTAAAACGTGAGGAGCCGGCTCGTTGGGCCGGGTGGAACATCGATGCCGAGCTTGAGCGTCAACTGCTGCAGGTGTTGCGTATGAAGCCACGCCGCACGGCTTCGGGCGTGGCGACCATTACCGTCATCACCAAGCCCTGGCCGTGCTCGGGCGATTGCCTGTTT
>ERZ773194.253-NODE-253-length-70786-cov-19.709378_pt1 | contig 70786 bp, 48 predicted proteins | sample MGYA00511240_ERZ773194 | MGnify/ENA primary metagenome ERZ773194 (study PRJEB29015, sample SAMEA2737774) | human gut metagenome | biome: human gut; feature: human-associated habitat; material: faeces | place: China | collected 2012 ... | reverse complement strand
AGATGGCGGAAAAGACATCGCCAGACGCGCCGCCGAATTGTGCGGTGGTGCCTTATCTTTATTCGGGGAAGAATCGGCTGATTTATTCGCGCGCCGCGCCGTACACGCGGCTGTCCAGCACGCCGATGTCCGGCAGATTGCGGTACTTCTCGGCGAAATCCAGCCCGTAGCCGACGACGAACTCATCCGGAATCTTGAAGCAGTGGTAATCCACCGTCAGGTTGTGTTCCGGATTGCGGCGGTCGGGCTTGTCCAGCAGCGTCGCAATGCGGATGGAGGACGCGCCGCGGCCCATCAAATACTTGCCGAGGTAGAACAGCGTGTTGCCGCTGTCCACAATGTCCTCCACAATCAGCACATCGCGCCCCTTGATGGACACGGACAGGTCTTTCTCCAGATTGACCACGCCGGAGGACTTGGTGGAGTTGCGATAGCTCGAAAGCGCCATAAAATCCAGCGTCACGGGCAAATCGACCTCGCGGATGAGATCGGAGAAGAAGACGCTCGCGCCCTTCAAAATGCAGACCATCACCAGATCGCGTCCCTGATAGTCGTGGGTGATTTCCCGTCCCAGCTGGGCAACGGCTTTCTGGATGTCCTCACGCTTGACGAGAATCTTCGTCATGTCTTGATACAGCTTGGCATTGGTGTCCATCGTGTTGTCCTCCTAAATATATGTAGGTTTCTATGTTGACTTAGTTGGCGTTGTCCTTTTTTTCGCGCAGGGGTGCGCCGCAGCGTTTGCACTGTTCGAGCTTGTCGTAGGGGTCATCCTCAATCTGCGACCACTTGATGACGCCGGACAGCGGGCGGTATTTCGGATTGACCGATTCGCAATTCGGGTCAATGTGGTAGTACGTTCCGCCTTCGGGATTGTAGTAAATCAGCAAGTCCGGATGGCTGGTGTTCAGCACGGGCTGGGTGGCAAGGGCGTTGGTCGGGGTGGCGGTGCTTTCCTGCTCGTTGCTTTGCAGCGTCGCGGGGTCAACGTACCACACGCCGTCCTCCTTGACCATGCGCACCTTCCACAGGTAGACGCTTTCGCCCAGGGTGTTGTTCTTGTTGATGACGGCGCGCACCGTCACCATGCGGGCGATGTCGTTCGATGTGTCCGTGATGGCCGTAAAATCCCAGCTGACGGGCGTGCGGTTGGTCAGCACCTCGCCGAAGAGCTTCTGCGTCACCGCGTCCGTGCCGCCCTTGATGCTGCTGCGCCACGACGGGGCCGTCAGGTTGACCATTTGGCTGATGGCGTTGTTCTTCCACAGTGTGAAGAAGGAATGCAGCTGCGCGTAGCACTCCTCGGAGTCATCCACAGGCGTCGCGGTGGGCGTGGGCGCGGGATTGGGCGTGTCCGTCGCGGTCAGGTTGACATCGAGGTTATTGCCCGATGTACTCCCCTGCTGCATCTGACCGGACTGATTCGGCTGCGCGGGGTTCTGATTGTCCGCCGCGTTCGTCGCCAGTGCGCTGACGAGGCAGACGACCGCCGCCGACGCCAGCAAAAGCGACAGCACCAGCCGCGCGTTAGGCGTAACCAGCTCGCGGAGCCACAGCGCGGCGATGCTCGCCACTGCGCCGACGAGGACGATCCACTTCACCGCCGTCCACGCAAAGACCATGCTTAAGATGAAAAGAATCGGCAGCACGCCGAACATCAATACTTTTGCAATCGTATCCCACGGAATTTCCCTGCGCGCCGCCGGCTGCACCCGGAAGCCGCTGCGCCCCGACGTCGGGTACACGCGCTGACCGTCGGGGGTGTACTGCGCGTACTGCTGCTCCGGCGGCAAATCCGTTTCCTGCGGATTCTGCTGGCTGTACCCCTGCTGATTGTACGCCGGATTCGGCTGCTGATACCCCTGCTGCTCGTAGGGCTGCTGATACCCGCCGGGCTGCACAAACCCCTGCTGGTCATACGGCTGCTGCTGATAAGGCTGCTGGGCGTATGGCTGCTGATATCCCTGCTGCTCATAGCCCTGCCCATACGGCTGCTGATAACCTTGCTGACCGTATGGCTGCTGATATTCCTGCTGACCGTATGGCTGCTGGTATCCCTGCTGACCATAGGGCTGCTGCTGATAATCCGCATACCCCTGCTGACCATATTGCGGCTGCCCATAGCCGTTTTGCGGCGCGTAGCCCTGACCATAGGCATCATTGGGCGCGTAGCCGCCATTCGGGGCATAGCCCTGCGCCGGCGGATAATTGCCCTGCGAAAAACCGGGCTGCTGAGGATTCTGTCCGGCGTCCCCGGCGCCATCATAGGGTGGACGGCTGTTGCTCATCCGGCTTCCTTTCCTTTCTTCCGCGCGATTGTGCGCGAAGTTCCCTGCCGCGCCTGCGGACGGAGGAATTGCACCCTCCCGCGCGCGGACTTTCACGCAAGCGCCTGAATCGCGCTTTACATGATAACGCATCTTACAGTATAGCACAAAAAAATGGCTTGTAAATAAGAAATCGGAAAAATTCATGGTTTGTTCGCCTGTAAGTATGGAAAGATTTTTACTTCGGTGCGCGTTTCCGTCCTCCATTCCGCATTATTTTCGCTTTTCCGCTTGCAAAAGTCGTTCGGCTATGGTAAGATAGAGCGTGCCGACGAAAGTCAGCGAAATATTGGAAGCGATGACCGGGAAACAGTAGCGCGTGCAAGTCCCCTTCCTATTTCCAAATGAGAATGTGCCAAGATGCGAAGCGAATTTTTTCTGCTGGCTAACGGGAGTGAAACGCAGCGTAGCAGCGCTACGCTAAGTGGAACGAGCGGACGCCAGAAGGAAAAAGGCGCGAGCAGATGGCACAGGCGAATGCAGGAAATAGGATATCAGAGAGCCGCCGGGTGGTGCGAGGCGGCAGGGCGCACAGCGTGAACCTTCATCCCGCGAGTTTTTCGGCGTGGGCAGCCTTATCGCCCATCAAGCGGCGGCAATCGGATTTTTCCTTGCCGCAAGACGAGTGGTACCGCGGATTCAGTCCGTCTCATCAAACGATGGGACGGGCTTTTTTCATCCAACTGTAAGGAGGAACATCCGGAATGAACGAGAAGATCGAAGCCCTGAAAAGCAGCTTTGATTCCGAGCTGAAGAAGATCGCCAACATGGTGGATCTGGAAGCCCTGCGCGTGAATTACCTCGGCCGCAAGGGCAAAGTGACCGACGCGCTCAAGGGCATGGGCGGCTTGACCGACGAGCAGAAAAAGACCGTCGGGCGCGAGACGAACGATCTGAAAACCGCCATCACCGTCGCCTTGGCGGAAAAGCTGGAAGCGCTCAAGGCGCAGGAATTGCAGCGCGAAATCAACGCCCTGCCCGAATTTGACATCTCCATGCCGCCGGACATGACCCGCGGGTCGTATCACCCGATTACGCTGGTGCAGCGCCAGTGCGAGCAGGTGTTCAAGTCGATGGGCTTCACGGTGGAGGATTACGCCGAGGTGGTGACGGACTACGAGTGCTTCGAGAGCCTGAACATTCCGAAGTTCCACCCCGCGCGCGACATGCAGGACACCTATTATCTGGACAACGGGCAATTGCTCAAAACGCAGACCTCCGCCGCCCAGAACGCCATCTACCGCCGCTACCGCGACGCGCTGGTGAACGACGGCGTGCCGATTAAGGCGATTTTCCCCGGCCGCTGCTTCCGCAACGAGGCGACCGACGCCTGCCACGAGAACACGTTTTTCCAGATGGAAGGCATCATGGTGGACAAGGACATTTCCATCGCGAACCTGATTTACTTCATGAAAACGATGCTGAGCGAGGTGTTCCGCAAGAACATCAAAGTCCGCCTGCGTCCGGGCTTCTTCCCGTTCGTTGAGCCGGGCTTTGAGCTGGATATCTCCTGCCTCATCTGCGGCGGCACGGGCTGCCCGTCGTGCAAGCATTCCGGCTGGCTGGAACTGTGCCCCTGCGGCATGATTCACCCCGAAGTATTGAAAGCCGGCGGCATCGACCCGGAGCAGTACACCGGCTTCGCGTTCGGCTTGGGCATGACGCGCCTTGCCATGATGAAGTACGGCGTGAAGGACATTCGCGACCTGAACAGCGGCAGCCTGACGCGCCTGGCGCAGTTCACGGACGACGAGTAATGCGGAGGAAAGACGAACATGCTGATCTCAATGAACTGGATTTCCGACTTCGTTGACCTGACGGGCCTTGACAAAATGGCGCTGATTCGCCAGTTCTCCCTGTCCACGGCGGAAGTTGAGAATGAAATTTTCCACAAGGGCGCGGATTTGTCCGGCGTTGTCGCCGCGCAGATCGTCAGCGTAGAGAATCACCCCGAATCCCACAAGCTGCACCTGCTGAAGGTGGACGCGGGCGACGGGCAGCTGACCGACGTGGTCTGCGGCGCGCCGAACGTGCAGCTGGGCATGAAAACCGCGTTCGCGAAGGTGGGCGCGCAGCTGGGCGACATCACCATCAGCCCGCGCAAGCTCGCCGGGTACACGTCCTACGGCATGTGCTGCTCGGAAAAGGAAATCGGCATCAGCGACGACAATTCCGGCATCATGGTCATCCCGGAGGATGTTCCCTGCGGCACGGACTTGAAGGCGCTCTACCCCATTGACGATATTATCTTCGAGGTGGACAACAAGTCCCTGACGAACCGCCCCGACCTGTGGGGGCACTACGGCATGGCGCGCGAATTCTCCACCCTGTCCGGCCGTCCGCTGAAAGCCCTGCCCGTGGCGGATTTGGCGGCGTACAACAATCTGCCCGCCATCGACATGAAGATTGAAGACCCGCTGTGCCAGCGCTACTCCTGCCTGCGGGTGGAGAACATCAACCGCCACGTCAGCCCGATGGCGATGCGTATCCGCCTGAACTACTGCGGTATGCGCGACATCAACTTCCTCGCCGACCTGACGAACTACCTGATGCTGGAAATGGGGCAGCCGATGCACGCCTTCGACAGCCGCAAGGTGGAGAAAATCCGCATCCGCCGCTTCCCGGAGGGTTTCCCTTTCCAGACGCTGGACAAGGTGGAGCGCACCATCGACCCGAACACGCTGATGATCTGCAACGGCGACAAGCCGGTTGCCATCGCAGGCATCATGGGCGGTCTGGACAGCGAAATCGTCGATGACACGACGAGCCTGACGCTGGAATCCGCCACCTTCGACGCGGCTTCCGTCCGCAAGAGCAGCGTCCGCCTCGCCCACCGCACCGACGCCTCCGCCCGCTACGAAAAGAGCCTTGACCCGGAAATGACGACCGTCGCCATCGCCCGCTTCGTCAAGCTTTTGCAGGAATACGACCCAGAAATGCGCGTCACCTCCCGCCTGACCGACGAGTACGCCTTCCACTATCCGAAGGTGCAATTGTCCTTTGACAAGGCGTTTGTTGACCGCTACACCGGCATCAACATCTCCTCCGACGAAATCATGCACACGCTGACCGCGCTGGGCTTCGGCATGACGCGGGACGGCGATTCCTTCACCGCGGACGTTCCCTCCTGGCGCGCGACGAAGGACGTAACCATCAAGGCGGATATCATCGAGGAAATCACCCGCATTTACGGCTACGACAACTTCGACCTGCACACGGCGGAATCCCCGCTCTACCCGGTTCGCATGTCCACCGAAAAGACGGTGGAGGACAAATTGAAGGACATCCTCGTCAAGCGCTATTCGCTGCACGAGGTGCACTCCTACATCTGGCAGTACGCCGACGACTACAAGAAGCTCGGCATCGCCGTCGAGGACAACGTGAAGCTGCTCAACGCCTCCAACCCCAACATCGAGACGCTGCGCCGCTCCATGATTCCCACCCAGCTGTGCCAGGTGAAGGGCAACACGGGCTATGCGCCGTCGTTCGGCATCTTTGAAATCGGTCACGTCATCGACGGCGTGGACGAGAACAACCTGGCGAAGGAACACAAGAAGCTGTGCGTGACGCTCTTCAGCAAGGTCGATAACGTGGAAACGCTGTATTTCCGCCTGCGCGACATGCTGTGCGTCGCCGTGAGCGACATCCTGCACAAGGATTTGTCCTTCCACGCAATGACCGCGACCCACTCCTATGAGCATCCGAAGAACCTGAACGCCATCGTGCTGGACGGCGTTGACCTCGGCGAAATCGGCGTGGCGCACCCGGTTGTCGGCAAGAACATCGACAAGAAGGCGGCGATTGTGTTTGCCGAAATCGACATGGAAGCGCTTGCGTCCATCGCGCCCGCGCCCATCGTCTACCGCGAGCCGTCCCGCTTCCCCGGCATGGAGCAGGATTTGACCTTCGTGGTCAATCGCTGCCAGCCGATTCTGGACGCGGTGAAGGCGGAGAACTCCCCGCTGGTGCAGAAAGTGACCGTGCTGGGCACATACAGCGACATCACCGGCAAGACCATCACGATTCGCCTCTCCTTCTCGCACCCGGAGCGCACGCTCACCCGCGACGAAGTGCAGGCGGTTGTTGACGGCGTGGTTGCGCGGCTGAAGGGGCAAGGGATTGAATTGAAGAAGTAAAGGTAACACCGCACAAATGAGGTGGTCGGCTGGCGAATGGATTTTTCGTCAGATGCAAATGCAAATTTCGAAGGTTTACTGGAGGTAAATCGAGGAATTTGCATGCCGCAGATGGCGGAAAAGACATCGTCAGACGCGCCGCCGAATTGTGCGGTGGTGCCCTAATCCGCCTTCCCCTGCCCCCTCTGCTTTTGTCGGCGGAGGGGCGTTTTTTGTGCTTCCGCGAAATTCGAGATTGACAACTTCCCCCGATGGTGGTAAACTGGAAAAAACGGAAGTTTTCTGCCCATTTTCGTCGCTTGTTAGGAGGATTGCTATGAGTCCCATTGCCGCCCGGAAAAAGACCATCATCTGGATGATTGCCGCCATCGTGCTGGCAGTTTCCTCCATCGCACTTGGCGCCGGTCTCATCGTCAGCCACAATTCGCTGACGGACACCCGGAATCAGCTGACGGACACGCAGAGCGCGCTGTCCTCCACCCAATCCTCCTTAACGGACACCGAAAACAGCCTGTCCGCCGCGAAGGACACCCTCGCGTCCACCGAAGCGACCCTCGCGGACACGCAGACCACGCTGGACACGACCGCCGCCGCCTTGACGGATACCCAGACCACCCTTGCGTCCACCGAAGCCACCCTCGCCGAAACGCAGGGCACGCTTGCTGAGCGCGAAACTGAACTGTCCGCGACAAAGGACACCCTCGCATCCACCGAAGCCACCCTCGCCGAAACGCAGGGCGCACTTGCTGACCGTGAAAACGAGCTGTCCGCCACAAAGGACACCCTCGCGTCCACCGAAGCCACCCTCGCCGAAACGCAGACTGCCCTGAACAGCCGCGACACCACGCTGGCATCCACGAAGGACACGCTGATGATCACCCAGACCAAACTGGCGGCTGTGAAGGACACGCTGTCCACCACGCAGAACGAACTGGAGACCTTGAAGGCATCCCTGCCGGCAAAGGAATATGAACTGGAGAACACGAAGGAAGCGCTCGCCGCGACGGAAGCTGATCTGTCGGAGACGAAGAACACGCTGACTGCCGCGCAGACGGAGCTGTCCGACACGAAAACCAGCCTGTCCGCCACCGAAAACGAGCTGTCCGCGACGAAGGACACCCTCGCCGCCGCCACGACGGTATTGTCCGACACCAAGGCGGCGCTGACCGCCACCGAAGCCGAACTCACGACGACGAAAGACACCCTGACCGCAAAGGAAGCCGAACTCACCGCGACGAAGGACACCCTGAGTGCGAAGGAAACCGAACTCACCGCGACGAAAGACACCCTGACCGCAAAGGAAGCCGAACTCACGACGACGAAGGACACCCTGACCGCGAAGGAAGCCGAACTCACCGCGACGAAGGACACCCTGACCACCGCGGAAAATGAACTCGCCGCGACGAAGGACAGCCTGACCACCGCCACGACGGAGCTGGAAGCCACCAAGGCAACCCTGGCCGCGACAGAGGCGGAATTGACGACGACGCAGGAAACCCTCGCCGACGCGCAGGCGATTCTGGCGGCATCGAACGAATCGCTGAGCTTCGCGAAGCTGAACCCGGCGACGCGCGGCACTGACCCCGGCATTGCGCCCTCCCCGATGGCAAGCGCGGTTCGCGACCCGTCGGAAGCCGTCGCGTTCCTGCTTGTGACAGTCGGCACAAAGACGTACGAGCCGATTCCGCTGCTGGAGGACGGGTACTACCGGCTGATTCACGGCGTGTGCGTAAACATCATCCACGTCACGGAGACGAGCATCGAGATGACCGACGCCAGCTGCGCCGACCACGACTGCATCGCGCAGGGCATCGTGACGCTGGAGAACAAGGACACGCGTGAAGGCGGCAGCTACATCATCTGCCAGCAGAACTTTGTGACGCTGCGGCTCTGCACCCGCGCGGAGCTGGAAGCGGAAGGCATTGTGCTGCAATAATCGAGGATTTTGACCGGGGGCGGCGCAGGCTGCCTCCGGTTCTTTGCATAATCAGAAATATCCCCAAGGAGGAAAACGCCCATGCTGACGTATCATCCGACCACCGAAGCCGAGAAGGAAGCCATCTGCGCGTGGCAGTACCCCGGCGAATACGCGATGTACAACAATCCGCCGTATGCCGAGCAGAAGAAGCACGGATACGGTTTTGCGAATCCGGCAAACAATTTCTATTCCTTTTATGATGGCGAAACGCTGGTGGGCTTCGTGAACCTGTCCGATGAGGGCAGCGAGGTGTTTTTCGGCATCGGGGCGCATCCCGACCACTGCGGACAGGGGTACGGCACGCAGATGACGGCGCTGGCGTGGGATTTATACTATTTCCAGATAAAAATGCACCAAGATGCGCCGCGAATTTTTCATTCTGGCTAACGTGAATGAAACGCAGCGTAGCAGCGCTACGCTAAGTGGAATGAGCGGACGCCAGAATGGAAAAGGCGCAAGCAGATGGTGCAGTTGAATCTGGAAATAGTATTATCCCAGCGGCTGTATCCGGGCAAGCCGATGTATCTGGAAGTGCGGACATGGAACACGCGCGCCGTTCGCTGCTACGAGAAGGCAGGATTCCGGGTGGTGGGCGAGCCGGTGAAGCGGGTGACGCTCAGCGGAGAAGGGACGTTTTACCACATGGTGAAGGAGGTGGCGGGATGATTCCACGCATCGAGAGCGTGACCCCGCTGCCGGACTACTGCCTGTCCGTGTCCTTCGACGACGGGCGGCGCGTGCGGTACGACGTGAAGGAGGATTTTGCCCTGCCCGGCTACAGCGTTTTGCGGGATGTACACGGGCTGTTCCAGCAGGTGCAGCTGGACGAAAGCCGGACGTGCGTATTCTGGAACGAAGATGTCGATTTGCCGAGCGACACCCTCTACGAGTACGGCAAGCCGATGTAACCACAGCCGCCTTTCGGGGCGGCTTTTTTCGTGCGCGGGGTGGGGACGGAGGGGTTGTCCCTCGCTGAAATCTCCGTGAATCTGTAAAATTCAGTTGAAAACAAGCGCAAAGTGTGGTAAAGTAGATACGTATGCGATTTTTCCCCGCACAGGCGGAATTCTGCTGCATTGCGGCACGCTCGGAGGAAACGAACCATCATGACGATTATGAATGTCTTATCCCTGTTCGGCGGACTGGGGCTGTTCCTGTTCGGGATGCAGCTGATGGGCGAAGCGCTGGAAAAAGCGGCGGGTACACGGCTGAAAAAGCTGCTGGGCATGGTGACGGGCAACCGCTTCCTCGCCATGCTCGCGGGCATCACCATCACGGCGGTGGTGCAGTCCTCCTCCGCGACGACGGTCATGGTCGTCGGCTTCGTCAACGCGGGGCTGATGTCCCTGACGCAGGCGGTCGGCGTGATTATGGGCGCAAACATCGGCACAACGGTCACGTCGCTGCTGCTGTCTGTGCAGATTGATTTCGCCGCCATCTTCACGTTTCTGGGGCTGATTCTCTCGAATCTTCCCGACAAGTACAGAACCGCCAAGCAGTTCGGCACCATCACGATGGGCTTGGGCATCCTGTTCATCGGCATGAACACCATGTCCGGCGCGATGGAGCCGCTGCGGACGTGGGAGGGTTTTCAGAAGGCGATGGCGTCCATCAACAACCCGATTCTGGGCGTGCTGATCGGCGCGGGCATCACCGCCGTCCTGCAATCCTCCGCCGCCAGCATCGGCATCCTGCAAACGCTCGTCGCGCAGGGGCTGATTGGGCTGGATGGCGCCATCTTCATCCTCTTCGGGCAGAATATCGGCACTTGCGTCACGGCGCTGCTGGCGTGCGCGGGCACAAACTCCACCGCCAAGCGCGCAGCGACGGTGCACCTGCTCTTCAACGTCATCGGCACGGTGATTTTCGTCATCATCGCCTGCTGCCTGCCGCTGGCAAGCTGGGTCGAGATGCTCTCCCCCGGCAACCTCAAGCTGCAAATCGCCATCGTCCACATTCTCTTCAACGTCACGACGACGGCGCTGCTGCTGCCCGCCGCAAGCTGGCTGGAGAAGCTGGCGTGCCTGCTGATCAAGGGCGACGGCTCGACCGCCGAGGAAATGAAGCTGCGCTACTTCGACGCGCGTATGCTCAAAACGCCGCCGATTGCCGTGGCGCAGCTGTTCAACGAAGTGCAGCGCATGGGCGGCATTGCGATGGGCAACTTCCAGCGGGCGATGGAGTGCTTCAACGAGTGGGACGCGAAGAAATCCGAAGAGCTGGCACGGAACGAGGACGTGCTGGACTACCTGAACCGCGAAATCACCGATTCGCTGGTGGAAGTGAAGGGGCTTGACCTGTCCGAGAAGGACACGAAGCTGGTCGGCTCGCTCTTCCACGTCGTCAACGACATGGAGCGCATTGGCGACCACAGCCAGAACATCCTCGAATCCGCGCAGCTGAAGAATCAGGATGAGGTGAAATTCTCGCCCAAGGCGGTACAGGAGCTGGAAAGCCTGTCGAACCTTGTGCGCGCACAGGTGCAGCGCTCGCTGGACATGTTCAAGGCGCAGGTGACGGACGACACGCTGCTGGGCGAAGTGGAGGGCGTGGAGGACGAAATCGACACGACGACCGAAGCCCTCCGCAGCCACCACATGGATCGCTTGAAGAACCACAAGTGTTCCGCGAAGAACGGCATGATTTATCTGGACATGCTGACGAACCTCGAACGTATTGGCGACCACGCGGAGAATATCGCCACGTCCGCGAAATCCGCAACGGGGATTTGATTTGCACATAAAAACCTCGCGACAGGTAATGCCGCGAGGTTTTTTGGTTCTATTGATTATTCGCCGATTTCCGCGTAAATCATTTCCACATGATTCTGGCATTCCTTCGCGAACGTCGCCGCATCAAACGCGCCGTTCAGATAGCGCTGCACCAACACCTGAAGCGCGTCATCATACGTCAGCGGCGAACCCTCGGACACATACAGCGATTTCGCCATCTCCTGATAGTAGGCAATATCCTCCGTCGAAGAGAAATAACGCCACTGCTCCATGTTTGCGTACTGATCCTGCAAGTCGCGCAGGGTGTCCTCGTCCGCGCGCTCTTTATCTGCTTTCTGTTCCAGCAGTGCGATTTTTTCCGCAAGTTCATCCAGCTGCGCCACCATCGACGGATTTTCAATCGGCTCGGTCAGGTTGTCATAGATAAAGTAACTTCCATCTGTCAGATGTGTCGCGCAGTATTCCAAAAACTGAATCGCGGCTTCCTGATTCTTGCCGTAGGGGTTCACCACAGCAATGGTCACATACGTTTCAACCGCGCTGTTCTGCTCCGGGAAAATGCGCGGCACGAATTGAATCATCTGCGACGGGGCGGACGAAGCACCCGGAATCATGAAAATATTTTCAAATGCCATGCGCGGCTCTTCTTCCGCGGGCAGTTCGTCCTTGATGCGCTGGACGTAATGCAGAAACGTTTCGTCCGTAAAGTCCAGCCTGCGTCCCTCCTGCAGGGAGGTCATGATGTAATACTTCATGAACAAGTCCATCATGCCCGACTGGGTGTATTCCTGCATCAGAAGCCCTGTCTCTTCCGGCAGAAGCCCTTCTTCCAGAATTTCGTTGCACACATCCAGCAGTTCGTCGAAGGTTTCGGGCGACTTCATTCCCCATTCGTCCAGATATTCCGTCAAGACCATCATGCCCATCGGGGAAGCATCTATTATCCAGCCCATCAGCGTATCGTCATCCGTGCAGACGGGGCGCAGAGCGGGATAGACATGCTGGAAAGCGTCCTGCAAAATCGCGCTGCCGGTTAGCGGCGCGTAGTATTTCATGTTTTTGAGGGTATATAAGCCGTCGTAAGCAGTGAAAACAAACAAATCAATGTCGGGATTCTTGATAACGTAGGCGGTCGAAATCGTGTCCATGATGTCTACGGACTTTTCGCAGGTGATGCTGATGCCGCTTTCCTGTTCAAATTGTTCCATTGTTTCCATCATCGCGTAGTAGTTGTTGGTGGCAATTGTCAGTGTTTTTTCTTCCGCACGGCTAACCGAAAGATTGCATCCCAGCAGGAAAATCAGCATTAGGGCAACATATTTTTTCATTTTGCTCATCCTTTCGCAAAAACAAGTAGGCGGAAGCGCCCTGTCAAAGGCTTTTCCGCACACATGGCATTTTACGGCGCAAATCCCACGTGGATTGTGCTTTCTGCATCTTCCGGAACAGATTTGTTCGTTCTGAAGCGCGCAGAATAACTAACGCCAGCCTTCACATATCCTGCATCTCGACTTTTCCTCATATAATAGATGGATTTCGTCCCAAGACTATTAATATAATACGCAGGTGTTACTTGCTTATCATTTGAATTATTTCTTACCCAGAAAACGAAGTATCCATCACCAGATGTCGAAAAAACCAGCACCGTCAGATAAGGCTCTGCGCTTTCAGAGCTTTTGGTTCCTGTTGCCGCAGTAACCGTTTTTCCAGGTCCTTTCACTGTCACAGCCAGTGCAGAAGATGCAAACGTGCAAGTTAAAATCAATGTAAGCATCAGTGCAATATATTTTTTCATATGCCTTTTCTCCTTAACTGTCGTTCGTATTCACTACAACCGTCCTCTTTACAATTAACCCATTGGCACCACCTCATTATTTTGCTTTCGTTGGTCGTTTTTTATTCCATTAGAACCATCTATAATATAACGCATATTTTCTATTTTGTCAATACTTAAAATCACGATTTTTAAAAAATATATTCACGCACAATTTCCACCAGCCCATCCGCCTCCTTCGGCGCGTACCTCGGCGAAATCGCGAGCGTCACGAAGTCATACGCCCCCGCCGCGCGGAAATCGCGGTAGTCGTCGTACACGCGGAAGGGTACGGTCGGCTCTGCGCCGTTTTTCGCGGCGAACATCTGCGCGGTCAGCGAATTGAGATGGATGTTGCCGTCCGCGTCAAGCAGCACCGACGGAATATCCGGGCGCGAACGCGGATTGCGCACGTTCTCCAGCGCCGAAATCCGCCGCATCGCCAGCGCGAAAAGCAGGTAATTCGCCTCATCGAGCTTCTTCTGGGCATAGAAGGCGGCATAGTCCAGCCGCTTTTGGACGGGCATGGACAGGACGTTGAACAGCACGAAGTTCGGGCCGGGATAGCCGATGCCGAGGTCGCTGTGCGCGTCAACGTGGGTGACGTCGAAGGGGGCGGTCAGGCGTCCAGCGGCGATTTGCTCCTCCCAGAAGCGGAGCGCGCCGTCGTGCGTCTCGAAAATGCGGCCGGGCTTGGGGGCGGTGCGGGACAGGCCGCACTGGTTTTCGAGGAACGCGCGGACGGCGGATGCTTCCCACGGCTCATGTCCGGGGAGGGACGGGCGCTCGCCCAGTTCGGCAAGAGGGCAGCAATCAGCGAGGAAAAAGTCGAGGTCAATGTCGAGAACGCGCATGGTAATGCTTCTTTCTGCTGAAATCAGCGGGATTTCGGTTCTATTATACCCCATTCCCCCTCACGGCGCAAGGTCGATGATGCTGTTGTCGCTGCCGCCCTCGGCGAAGGAATCCGGCACTTGCCCGACGATGATGCTTTCCGCCATCGCCATCTGCGTGCTGGCCTGCACGTTTTTCGCGCCGGTCGGGATGACGATTTGCACGTTCGCAGTCAGGACGAGGGAAATGCGGTGGCGTGTCTGGTTGATGCCGGCGGTGGTGAAATCGGTGCTGAACGCCGCCTGCACCGAGCCGACAGGCAGAATCTGCACGGCGATGCCCGGCCCAGCGCCCGCCAGCAGCGTCAGCCCGACGGCACTGCCCAGCGGCACGACGACGGTTTTCTGCCCCATGGCGGTCAATCTTTCCTGCGCAAGCAGGGACGCCTGCGCCGCCAGACGGTTCATCTCCGGCGTATTCGCCTGAATCAGGCGCACTTGCCCTTGATCGTCCTTCTCGACGGTCATCAGGTCGGCGTAATGCACACCGAGTCCGAGCATCTCAGACGCTGCCTCGTTGAGCGCCTGAATCGCCAGCGACCGCGCCGTCGCCTGCGAGAGCGTCAGCACGACGTCCGTCACGTTGCGCTCGACGCGGAGAATCAGCAGCGTCATCAGCACAAGCAGCAGCAGTGCGCGTTTCCACCGCCGCCGGGGAGATTTTCGGCGCTTTGCAGGAATTTTCGCTTCTGATTCGTTGTTTGTCTGGGGCATGGTGCATCCTCCTTTCGTTGACCTGCCGTTGCAGGATGAGCGAATATGTGCTATAATATAGGATGCAATTTTGTTTGCTCTGCGGATTATGCTATTTTCGGATGAAAATGCGCCACGATAGCGCGGGTGAAGCCGGAAATAGCACATTCCTTCATATTCCGCCGAGGCGCGCATCATGCCGCTTACGGCGCAAAGGGGCTGAAGCAGTGAAGAAACGCAACGATTCCCCGGACTTTGTGCCGGAAAACGACGATTTTTCCTATCAGGACGGCTATCAGGACAACCCGCAGGGCGATTCTCCTGACGAGTACGACCCGAACTGGGCGGACGACGACGACCCCGTGGAAGTTGCGGGGCAGGCGGACATGTTCGCGCACGAGGACTTCTGGAACGCTTCGGCGGATGATAGCGAAGCGCTGCCGGAGGAGGAAAAGGTCTACAAGCACTCCATTTTCAAGCCGGAGATGAAGAAGCCGAACTTCGTGCTGTCGATTGCCGTCAACGTCATCCGCATTTTCGCGGTGCTGGTGCTGGTGGCAGGGCTGGCGGCAGTCGGCGCGGTGGTCGGCATTGCGAAGGGGTACATGGAAACCGCCCCGACGCTTGACCTCGCCGCGATTGACGATCAGGCGCAAACCTCCTTCATCTACGACGCCAACGGCAACCTCATCACCGAATACAAAGGCTCGGAGAACCGCGTCATCGTGTCGATTCAAGCTATGCCGACATACCTCCAGCACGCTTTTATCGCCGTGGAGGATGCGCGCTTCTACACGCACAACGGCGTGGACATCAAGCGCATTGTCGGCGCGTTCGTGTCGAACCTGTCCTCCTCCTCCACGCAGGGCGGCTCGACCATCACCCAGCAGCTGATTAAGAACACGCTCCTTTCCTCCGAGCAGAGCTACAAGCGCAAGATTCAGGAAGCGTACCTCGCCATGCAGCTGGAAACGCGCTACACAAAGGATCAGATTCTCGAAAGTTACCTGAACACCATCTACCTCGGCGAAAACTACTACGGCGTGTACACCGCCGCGCAGGGGTATTTCGGCAAATCGCTGGGCGAACTGACGCTCCGCGAATGCGCGATGCTGGCGGGCACATGCAATTCGCCCTACTACTACAATCCGCGCCGGAATTTCTACACGCGGCAGAAGGAGGGCGTGGATTACCCCGCCATCACCAACGACCGCACCAACTACGTCCTGCGCTGCATGTACGAAAACCAGTACATCACCTACGAGCAGTATCAGGAGGCGCTTGACCCGGCGACCGCGCATGTGCTGGAGAAAGACCCGAACACGGCTACCGGCATGTACGCCTACGCGCACTACGTCGAATACGCGGTGGATGAGGTCATCGACATTCTGCTGCAGCTGAACAACCTTGAGGACACCTCCGCCAACCGCAACGCCATGGAAAACAAGCTGCGCACCGGCGGCTACCACGTCCAGCTCGCCATCGACACCTCCATTCAGTCCACCGTCGAGGATACGCTGGAAAACTGGACGAACTACCCCACCCTGCGCGACCCTGCGGACAAGGTCTACCGCACGCGCAATTCCGACGGCACATACGACGAAACGGTTGAGCCGCAGGCCGCCGCCGTCGTTGTGGACTACCACACGGGCGAAATCAAAGCCATTGTCGGCAGCCGCACGCGCCCGACGGCGATGAAAACCTTCAACCGCGCGGTGGATATGACCATGCCCGTCGGCTCGTCCATCAAGCCGATTGCCGTGTACGCCCCCGCGATTGAGCTTGGCGCATCCCCCGCGAGCATCGTGATGAACATGCCGCTGCCGATTTCCGGCTGGCGCGGGTCAAACGGGCAGGATTCATGGCCGCGCAACTACGGCGGCAGCTCCTACGCCGGCCCGGAGACGCTGCGCAAGGCGCTCGTCAACAGCCACAACACCGCCGCCGCGCAGGCGCTGATGACCCTTGTGGGCGTGGACAATTCCGTTGCCTTCCTGCACGCGATGGGCATTGACGATGCGCACATTGACGCAACGCCGTTCGGCTTGTCCCTCGGCTCCAGCGGCATTACGCCCATGCAGATGGCGGTTGCCTTCGGCGTGCTGGCGAACGGCGGCGTGTATCAGCAGCCCATCTCCGTCCTCGGCATTTCCGACAGCACGGGCAAGGTCATCTGGGACGGCCACCAGCAGCAGGAGCGTCACCGCGTGTTCAGCGAATCCACGGCGTACATGGTCGTGGACATGCTCAAGCAGGCGGTTTCCTCCGGCACGGGCACAAACGCGAAAATCAAGGGGCAGACCGTCGCGGGCAAAACCGGCACGAACTCCGACCAGAAGGGCGTTTTCTTCGCCGGCATGACGGGCTACTACTCCTCCGCCCTGTGGGTTGGGCACGACAACTACAAGGCGCTGTCGTCGAAATCCACCGGCTCCCGCTCCGCCGCCCCGCTGTGGCAGAGCTACATGAGCAAGATTCATCAGGGGCTGTCCAACCGCGACATTCTGGAGGGCAGCGCCAGCGACTATGGCTTGGTGAAGGTGACGACGTGCGCGGTATCGGGGCAGCTTGCCACCGACGCTTGCCGCAGCGACGCGATGGGCTACGGGGTCGTGACGGACTACTGGAAAGCCGGCACAGAACCGACGGTTTCCTGCCAGATGCACACGACGCAGACGATTTGCTCCGTCAGCGGCTTGCTCGCCTCCCCCTACTGCCCGGACACGGTCACGCGCGGCGTGCTGACGATTCCCTCGGGACACCCGCTGGCCTCCTTCATCGGCACGGAATATGAGGATGTGCTGATTGAGTACCTCGGCAGCTACGCGGTCTTGGGCGCAAGCGGCACCTGCCCATACCACACGAGCGCATCCAGCTCCGGCTCAAACACGATGGTGGAGAACACGCTGATTCCCGATGCGAAGATTCTGCTTTCGCAAGCCTACGCGCAATTGCAGAGCATGGACATTGTAAACGACGCGCAGCGCTACTCCGCGATTCAGTCCGCCATCACGAATCTGGAATACGTCATCTCCCTCCCCGCCCCGACAACGGCGGAAGTTGCGTCGGCAATGGGGCAGCTGACGCAGGCGATGGCGGGTCTCTACTAATGGATACACCAACAAACACGGCGGCGGATTCTCTCGCAGAAATCCTCCATGCCCTCCGCGGCATCCGCGCCCCCATCCAGCAAGGCGAATATGACCTGCACGACCTCGTGCGGGTCGCGCTGGTGGAATCAGGCATCCCCTGTGCGCACGAAGTCCCGCTCGCCCCGCGCTGCCGCATCGACTTGCTTTGCCCCGGCGGCATCGGCATCGAAATCAAGCGCGGGCAGCCTGACCGCAAGCGCATTGTGATGCAGCTGACCCGCTACGCCGCGTGCGGGCAAATCAGCAGTTTAATTCTTGTGACTGAGCGGACAGTCGCCGTACCCAATCGAATTCACGGAAAGCCGATTTCGTGCGTATGCCTGAACCGGCTGTGGGGAATTGCACTATGAATGAAGAAGAAGCGGAACTGCTACCGCCGTACCTGCGCCCGTACCCGCCCGCCGGCGCACCGCTGGGAACGCTGAGCTACAACCGCCGCAGCAAGTGCTGGGTGGTGAAGGGCGACCCGTCGGTGACGGAGGTGTGCAAGCGGCTGTTTCCGGGCAGCGCGGGCAGCCGGCGCGGCGAAGCGCGGTTCACGGCGCATCGGCGGGCGGTGGGCGACCTCTGCTGGCTGATGATGCGCTTCCCGCTGGAAATCAAGGCAAGCGACCGCGCGTTGTGGGAAAAGGCGGTCACGGGCGCGCGGGAATACGCGGTTCGTCAGGCGAAAATGGCAACGATGCCCGTGCGCATGACCCCGCCCGACGGCGCGTTTCTGGGCACGCTCCGCCCATTTCAGGAGGAGGGGCTGTCGTACCTGTGCAGCCACGACCGATGCCTGCTGGCGGACGAAATGGGCTTAGGCAAGACGGTGCAGGCGCTGGCGTTTCTATCCTCCACCGGTTCATTGCCCGCGCTGGTGATTCCGCCCGCGCACCTGACCCGCAACTGGCAGGAGGAAACGCTGCGTTTCCTGCGGGTGGACGGCAAATCCCCGCGCGTGCACGTCATCAAGGGCTTGAAGCCCTACGACCTGCCGGAAGCGGACGTGTACATCATGCACTATCTGCTTCTGCGCGGGTGGAAGAGCGTGCTGCCGACGCTGCCTTTTCGATCGGTCATCTTCGACGAAATCCAGGAGCTTCGCCACGCGGGGACGGAGAAGTACTCCGCCGCGTCGCTGCTGTCGGAAAGCTGCGAGCGCGTTATCGGGCTGTCCGGCACGCCGATTTACAACCGCGGCGGCGAAATCTGGAACGTCATCAACATTCTCGACTACCACTTCTTAGGCGACTGGGAGTCGTTCTCGCGCGAGTGGTGCAGCGGCTACGGCAATCAGCTTGTGCTGAAGCCCGATTTGCTCGGCGCGTACCTGCGGCGGGAGGGGCTGATGCTCCGCCGGACGAAGCAGGAGGTGCTGCGCGAGCTGCCGCCGAAGCGCCGCTTGGTGCAGGAGCTGGACTGGAACGACAAGGTATACGCCCAGCTGATGGCGCCCGTGATGCGCGACGTGCTGCGCTGGAAACAGGACGACCAGCTTTCGGCGCAGGAGCGGGCGATGCTGGAGGAATCCATCAGCCAGCACGCGCGGCAGGCCACGGGCGTGGCGAAAGCGCCGTATGTGTGCCAATTTGTGCGCGCGCTGCTGGACGGCGGCGAAAAAGTGCTGCTGTTTGCACACCACCATCAGGTGATGGACATCTACAAGCAGGAATTGAAGGCGTTTTCGCCGGGGTTCATCACCGGGCGGGAGACGACGCTCATGAAAATGAACGCGGTTGACCGCTTCCAATCCGGGCGGACGGACGTGCTGTGCATCAGCCTGCGCGCGGCAAGCGGTCTCAATCTCCAGCGCGCGACGTGCGTCGTTTTCGGCGAACTGGACTGGTCGCCAGCAGTGCATTCACAGGCGGAGGACCGCGCGCACCGCATGGGGCAGGAGGATTCGCTCCTGTGCTACTATCTCGTTGCGCCGCAGGGTTCGGACGCGGTGATGCAGGAAGCGCTGGGCTTGAAGGTCAGCCAGTTTGTGGGGCTGATGGGCGACGCGCCGCAGTCCCCGGAGCAGGCGGAGCAGTTTGCGAATCAGGCGCGTCGGCATGTGGAGAGGATTGTGGCGCAGATGGGGGACAATTCCGGTTTTCCCGGCTAACGCTTTCGGTTGTCGTCAAGATGGATTACCCCCAAAAGTGGCGGCGCCGAAGGTTTCCAAAGGGCGACCGCAGACTTCGTCTGTTTTCATTGCCCCCTCCTCGCCTCCGCAGAGGCGAAACCCCTGCATCGCAAAAAACAAATTGCGAATCATAAACTGTCAACAACACAAACCAACAAAACATCCACCTAAAAAACAGGGATGCGCTTCTCGCGCACCCCTGCTTTTTGTTTCCAAGGATTACTTACTCCTGCCCAACCGCGTTGAGTTCCTGCGTCAGGCGCCACTTGGTCGCCGCTTCGCCCTTGCTCCATTCGAGGCAGTCAGCATAGCCGTAGTTGTTGCACTGCGTAATCATGTTGCGGATGTGCATGTTGAACTCGCCGTCCGCCTTCGCATAAATCGCCAGCCAGCTGTTGTTCTTGATGCTCTTGGCGCACTGCTCCCACTTCACCTTCAGTTCGTCATCCTTCACGGACTCGGAGTAAGGCAGGTCGGGCATGATGGTGTACTTGCCGATGGACTCGAAATACGGGTCAGCCAGCACCGCGCCGGACCAGTTGCGCCAGTCCTCCTGAATCGGGTAAGAAACCGCATTCAGGATGGATACCCACGTATCCCTGTTGAACGTTTCGCCCAGCTTGCCGTCAGGGTTGATGGCGTCCTTGCTGTAAGTGGTGTTGTTCGCCTGAATGCAGCCGTCGTTGAAGTTGCCGGACAGGGTGTACTGCTTTCCCGTGTAGGGGGACGTCCACACAACGCCGTTCAGGTCATGCTTGGTATCCTTGTTGCAGATGTCGCCCAGCTCGGTGAAATACATGCCGCCGTTCTCGTCGTAATCCCACATCAGACCGCGCGGGCCGTACCACATGGTCATCGAGCCTTCGGGGGTCGCGAAGAAGTCCAGAATCGCAAGGCACAGCTCCGGATACGCCGCCTTCGAGCCGACAGACCAGATGCGGTTGCCGCCCAGCGTGGACAGACCGTAAACGATGGGGTTCGCCTCGTCCGGCACACGCGCATACATCATCTTGCCTTCGCCCAGATGCTTGTCCGTGTTGTAGACCATGGAGGAGGCATAGTTGAAGATGCCCCAGAACACGCCGCCGTTCTTCACCTTCTGGCTCATTTCGTCGTAGGTCTGCGTCATGGAGTTCGGGTCAAGCAGACCGGCGCGATAGAGCTGGTTGAAGAAGCGCAGCATCTCGATGTACGGGCCGTTTTCGTCCAGCGCATCGTAGAATTCGCCATTCGTGGGGTTGTACAGACCGAAGCCGAGTTCGTCATAGCCATAGTACGCCGTCGCCAGCGCCTTGACGTACATGACCATGTTGCCGTCCCAGTCAGGCCAGAGGGACGCCGCATACGTCTCGTTGCCCAGCTCGTCCGTGGGGCAGATTTCCTTCATCTGCTTGAAGACCGCAATCAGATCGTCGAGGTTCTTGATTTCCGGGTAGCCGAGCTGAGAATACAAATCCCAGCGCAGATCCCAAGAGTACATGAAGGACTTATGGCCCTGACGGGAGGTCGCCACGTCCATACCGAAGCCGTACAGGTTGTTATCATCTTCGGACACCAGACGATTGGACGCCAGCGCATCCTGATAGTTCGCCCAGATGTAGGGCGCATACGTCTCCGCAAGGTCGTCCTCGTCCCACTCCAGCAGCAGGCCATTCTTAATCGCCTGCTTGTAGTCTTCGCCGTTCGCGCCCCAGACAACAATGTCGCCGAGGTTGCCGGACTGCGTGCGGGTCTGGTAAGTGCCATCCTGATCGGGGATGATGACCAGTTCGACGTTGAACAGATCCTTCATCAGCGCCGCGCCCCAGCCGGTCTGACGGCCGGAGTAGTTCGCCAGCTGGCTGTAAATTTCAATCTGGATGGGCGCGCCGTCCATGTCGATGAAATCGTACAGGTCGCTGGTCACCTTGTAGTACGGGATGCCAGAGGGATTTGCGGGTTCCTCTGCCAGCGCAGGCAGAGCGCCCAGAAGCATGGTCAGCGCCATCATCAGGGCGAAGAGTCGGGTCAATTTGCGCATTTGCAAGATTCTCCTTTCCGTATTTGAAGTAACTATCACCAGCCGGGTTAACCCTTCACGGCACCCAGCATGATTCCCTTAACAAAGAAGCGCTGCATGAACGGGTACACCAGCAGAATCGGGATAATCGACACCATGGCGACCGTGTACTTGATGACGCGCGTGTTGAGCATGTTCGCCGCCGCCTGCGTGGACATGCCGCCCGAACCGTTGACCAGCGCCGACAGGTTCGAGGACTGGTTCAGGTACACATACAGGCGGTGCTGCAGGGTGTACAGCTCCGGCCGGGAGGACATCAGCAGCAGCGAGTCTTGAAACGAGTTCCAGTTGCCGACCGCGCCGAAAATCGAAATCGTCGCCAGAATCGGCACGGACAGCGGCAGGATAATCTTCAGGAACACCGTCGGCGTGTTCGCGCCGTCAATGACCGCGGATTCCTCCAGCGACGCCGGAATCGACTCGATGTACGTCTTCACCAGAATGATGTTGTACGGCGCAATCATGCCCGGCAGGATGTAGGCGAGGAAGTTGTTCGTCAGCCCCAACATCAGCATGTTCATGTACCACGGAATCAGGCCCGCGTTGAAGTACATGGTGATGACCAGCGCGCGGTACATCAGCGACCGATGCCACATCTTCTGCTTCGTAACCAGATAGCCTGCCCACGCGCTGACAATCACCATTAGCGCCGTGCCCAGAATCGTACGCGCCACCGTCACGATGACCGATGAACCCAAGTCCGCCACATCGCGCAGGGCAAGGTAGTTCTGGAAGTGGATGCCGACCGGCCAGAAGTTGACCAAGCCGCCCGCCACCGCGTCATTGCTGGAAATGGTGTTGATGAACAGGTAATAGAATGGGAAAACGCACAGAATTGTGAAAGCCACAAAGAGGATGTACAGGAAAACATCAAACGCGATGTCGCCCGCCGTGCGGTGAATCTTGTTCTTCGGGTGTTTGCCCGCCAGTTTGACGGCGGATTGCTTCATGACTTCGGTGTTGCTCATTGCTTCTCCGCCTCCTTAAATGATGCTTTCGCCGCGCACGCCCTTGGAGATGCCGTTCGCGCCGAAGAGCAGCAGCACGCCAATCAGGCTCTTGAACACGCCGACGACCGTGGAAAGCGGAATCAAGCCGCTCTTAATGCCGCTGTGATAGACATACAAGTCCAGCACCTCGATGGTTGCGCTGTTCTGCGGATTCTCGAAGACGAGGTACTGCTCCATGCCGTTGGAGAGCATACCCGCAATCGCCATCAGCAGCATAACCATGTAAGTGGGCATCAAGCCGGGAATCGTGATGTGGCGGATGCACTGGAAGCGGTTCGCGCCGTCCACCTTCGCGGCTTCGTACAGCTGCTGGTCAATGCCCGCAATGCCCGCGATGTAGACAATAGCGCTCCAGCCCAAGCCCTTCCATGTGCCCCACAGCAGCATCTTGAGCCAGATGAAATCCGCGCTGGCAAGATAGTCTGTCGTGGCGGTCTGCCCCATGACGTTGCGCAGGAAGGAGTTGATGAAGCCGTCGGTGGAGAAAATCGCGAACGCGATGGCGTACACCAGAACCCATGAGATGAAGTTCGGAATCGTCGTCAGGGTCTGCACAACGCGCTGGAACTTCGTCGAACGCAGTTCCGCCAGCAAAACGGCGAAGGCAATCGGCAGCCAGCTCGTCGCAATGCCCAAGCCGGACATAATCAGCGTATTGCGCAGCACGCGCACAAGGTCATTGCGGGTTGCGCCGTTGGAGAACAGGTAGCTGAACCACTTGAGGCCCACAAAGTTCTCGCTGCTCAGCGCGTCGCCGACCTTATAATCAAAGAACGCATAGCGCCAGCCGTACAGCGGCAGGTAGCAGAAGATGACCGTCAGAATCAGAACAGGCAGGAACATCAGGAACAGGCGGTATTTCTCCTCCATTTCCATCTTTTCTTCCATGTCCTTGGGAATAGTGACCATGCTCACGATGCTGAATACGAGCAGCAGCCCCCCCAGCACCGCCCAGAAGGCGATTGCGCCGGTCGGCGTCATCAGCTTCAGGCGTTCCGCCTTTTCCAGCGCCGGCAGGATGCTGTTCAGGTACACCAGCATTCCGATGCCGCCAAGCATCAGCACCGAGCCGATCAGCGGCAGTTTGACGGCTGCGCGCTTCATGCGGTGATTGCCCAGCGACATGCACGCGCCGATTGCACTCAGGATGATGCCAAGCATCAGCAGCGCACAGCCGCCCATGATGAGGTAGAAGTGCCACGGCTGCACCCAGCCCATACGCAGCGGGCGGGCAAAGCTGTCCGTCAGCGTATTGTACGAAATCGCGGCGGTGAACAGCGAAGTATTCGCGTTGATGTCCGACATCAGTCGACCGGGATTGACCTCCGGGAAGAAGATCATCAGCCCGGCAAACGCGGTCAGGATGCGGATGATGATCAGCGCCCAGTTCGTCTTTTCCCGGACGCAAGTCGCCTGTCCGCCGGATTTGGCCGAAATCGTCGCCTGCATGGTATCCCCTCGTTTCTTTCTTCGTGACGCTCTTCTGCTTTGACCAGCCGCGCGTTGATGGATGAGCGCTGGCGGATGATGTCCAGCGTTCATCCATCAGCGCGACTAAGCCATATACTATTTCCAAATGAGAATGCGCCAAGATGCGAAGTGAATTTTTCATTCTGGCTAACGGGAGTGAAACGCAGCGTAGCAGCGCTACGCTAAGTGGAACGACCGAACGCCAGAAGGGAAAAGGCACGAGCAGATGGTGCAGGTGAATTTGAAAATAGTATCAGACAGGAATCCCCTTGGCGCGCTCCTCAGCCGAAGCCGAAGAGCGCGCCAGAGGAAAGTGGTGCAGGATTACTCCGCCAGACCGGAGACCGTGAAGGTGATAACCGTCGTGGTGTTCGGGGCGGGCGCGGTCAGCACAACGCCATCCGCCTTGATGTTGTTGTAGTTGTCCTCAACAATCAGCTTCACCCAATCGCCGGAGGTATCCACCACAACGCCGGACTGCGTCTTGCCTTCGCCAATCTTGATGGTCACATCAGAAATGGTAACGTAGCCTTCCTTGACCAGCTTGGACGGAATGTCGGTCGAGACGCGGAAGAAGTGGAACGCCGTGTCCTCGCCGAAGCCCATGTCGCCCGTGGTCATGGAGCAGGTGTAGGTGCCGTTGCCGGAGATGACCGCATCCTCGAACGTCGCGCCGTAATCGGTAATCGTGCCGTCGTTGTTGGTCTTCGCCAGCTTGGTGAACACATCGTTGTCCGCGTCGCGGCCGTAGGAGGGTTCCTCCCAGTCGTTGCGGAAGATGTAGTTCGGGTCAGACTGCACGGCGATGTACGCGCCGTAGGTCTTGGAGATCAGTTCCTTCACTTCATCTTCGGTCAGGGGCTGTTCGGTTTCCGCAACCGGCGGCACACCGTAGATGTAGTCGAAGGTCACGTCGATGGTCTTGATGCCGGAGAGTGCTTCCGCCGTCGCGATCTTCGCGGTCACGCCTTCGAGGTCGCCGTCCGCCACGCGAGCTTCCGCCGGGATGTCCGTCACCCATTCATTCCAGATGTTGGAGCGGGTCACGATGCCGTCGTCGGTCGTGGTGAAGTCCTTGCCGAGTTCGATTGCTTCGCCGTTGACCTTGACTTCGGTGATGTCGATGAAGTAGCCGGGGAAGGTCGCTTCGCCGTTCGCAATGCCGACCGCCATGAACGCAACACCAGGGATTTCGCCGCCCTTAACGCCGGAGAAATCAAGGGACAGGGTGTAGGTGCCGGGGCCGTCCACGGTCACAGCGTTGCCCTCTGCAAATTCGCCGGGATTCCACGCGGAGGTCGCCCAATCGCTGTCGGCGAACATCAGGAACGCCGTGTCCGTCTTCGGCACGAGGGTGAAGTCGATTTCGTAGGTCTTGACGGATTCAAACGCCGCCTTGTCCACGATGACAGGAGACACGCCCGTCAGATCCTTGTCGTAGGAGCGGACAGAAGCGTCAGTGGGAACTTCGGCAACCCATTCGTTCATGATGTTCATGCGGGTTTCCACCTCATCGTCAGAGGAGGTGTAGCCCTTGGTGAACGCAACGGATTCGCCGTTGATGCGGATGTCGTTGAGCTTGATGGACATACCGGGGAAGAGCTTTTCGCCGTGCTTGATGCCCAGCGCGGTAAAGGCAACGCCAGAAGCTGCGCCTGCTTCGGTCGCGGTGAAGTCCAGACCCACGGTGTAGTCGCCCGCGCCGGTCACGGTCGCGTTGGTCGCCTTCACAGCGGAATCGTCCGTGCCCCAGTACTGGCTCGTCCAAGAGGAATCAGCGAACATGATGTACGCCATGTCAGCGCCGTAGCGGAAGAGCGTGAAGTCCACCTCGACGTTTTCCACGCGCTCGAACGCCGCCTTGTCCACGGTTATCCAGTTTGCATCCTCGGTCACACCGTCCCAGGAACGCGCGTCGGCGGGCAGCTCGCTGACCCATTCGTTGTAGATGTTGGAGCGGGTAATGATGCCGTCGTCGGAAGAGGTGTAGCCCTTCTTCGCTTCGATGGGCTGACCGTTCACGCGGATTTCGTCCACGCGAATCGTCCAGCCGGGAAGCGCCTTTTCGCCGTTCTCCAGACCGATGGCCGCGAACGCAATGCCGCTCGCCGCGCCTTCGGGCGTACCGGTGAAGTCAAGGCCTACGGTGTAGGAGCCTTCGCCGGTAATCGCCGCCTCGGTCACCTTCATGCCCTCCGCCGGCTCAGAGCCGTCGTGCCACCACTGGTACTTCCAGTTGGCGTCGGCATACATCAGGAACGCCGTAGAGAGCGGTTCGACTTCGCCCGCCACGGGAGATGCCACGGGAGATGCCACAGGAGACGCCACAGGAGATTCCGCCACAGCGGTCATGCCCAGCGCCATCGCCAGCACCATCAGCAGTGCAAGAAACTTCTTGGTGCAATTCATGATGATTCCTCCTTAGAGAAGCTGATTGTGCCTGATGCCTGTCGGCGAAACATTTTCGTAAGTCTCCGAGGTTTACGAAAGCGTTTTCGTCTTTGCCCGGATTAAGGGCAGACATTTCCGCACTTGTAAATCCATTATAGCTTCCGGCGCGTCATTTGTCAAGTTCAAACCATATGATATACAAGATTTGTGCAAGATTTTGCCGCGCTTCTTTATTAAAACTGCCTAAATCTATCAGAAGCTGATCTGCAAGTTCCTTACACGGCAATTTTCGTCAGACAACGTTTTCGTTGGTGTATTCGGTCTGTTGCCGCTCTTTTTCCGACATGAAAACAGTTGTTTCCCTTTGAAAGCACCTGTCCCAGATGCAGATTTACGTCATTTCCCGATTTTTCAGCATTTCCAGCAGGTTCCAGCGCCGCCGCGCAGCTTCTTCCGCCATTTTGCAGAGGGTTTCGCTCTTCGCCGGATCGCTCCGGCGCAATGCCGCAAACCGCCCTTGCCGCATCAGGAACGCCTGAAAATCCCCGTCCGGCGCTTTGCTGTCCAACATCAGCCCATTCGCCGGATGATAGCGGTACAGCGGGAAATACCCGCACTGCACGGCTTTCTTCTCGATTTCCTGCACGTCACGCATGTCAATCCCGTGCGCAATGCAGGGCGCATAGGCAATGATGAGCGCCGCGCCATCCCACGCCTCTGCCTCGCGCATGGCCTTCAGCAGCTGATTCGGATTCGCGCCCATCGCCACCTGCGCAACGTACACATGCCCGTAGGTCATTGCCATCAGCCCCAAATCCTTCTCCGCGCCGGATTTCCCGCCGGACATGAGCCGTGCCGCAGCACCTGCCGGGGTCGCCTTCGATGCCTGTCCGCCCGTATTGGAGTACACCTGCGTGTTCAGCACAAGCACCCGCACCTTCTCGCCCGATGCCAGCACATGGTCAAGCCCGCCGAAGCCAATATCAAACGCCCATCCATCGCCGCCGATGAGCCATACACTCTTGGCCGCCAGCAAGTCCGCCGAAGCCGCAATTTCCTTCACCAGCGGATGTGAAAGCATCTCGCACGCCGCCAGCAGCGCTTCCCCCGCCTGTGCCGAAAGCGCCGTATCCTCGCGACTGCCCAGCCACGCGCGGCACGATTCCGCCAATTCCGGACACTCTGCCGCCAGCGTCTCGACCTGCTCCGCCAGATGCGCCCGTCGGTGCTTCATCGCCAGATACAGCCCGAAGCCAAATTCCGCGTTATCCTCAAACAGGCTGTTGCCCCACGCCACGCCCTGCCCTTTCTGATTGACGGTATAGGGGCAGCTGGGCGCGCTCCCGGCGTAGATGGACGAGCAGCCCGTGGCATTGGCAATCATCAAGTGCGAACCGAACAATTGTGTCAGCAGCTTGATATACGGCGTTTCGCCGCAGCCCGCACACGCGCCCGAAAACTCGAACAGCGGCGTTTTCGCCTGCGAGAGCGGGATGGTGTCCGCCTCCCCGATCGCCGTTTCCGGCAGCGACACGGCGAAATTCCAGTTTTCCTGCTCCTTCGCCATTTCCGCTGCGGGGCGCATCACCAGCGCCTTTTCCTTCGCAGGGCACACCCGCGCGCAGTTTTCGCATCCTGTGCAGTCCAGCGGCGACACCTGCACGCGGAAATTCCGCCCGGAAAACGCTTTACCCTTCGCCCGAACCGTATGAAAATCCGCCGGGAGCGCCGTTTCCGCCAGCGGGTAGAACGTGCGGATGCACCCATGCGGGCAGACAAGGCTGCACAGTCCGCACTGGATGCACACTTCCGCCCGCCACTGCGGAATCTGCCGCGCAATGCCGCGCTTTTCGAGCCGACTCGTGCCCAGCGGCGCAAACCCGCGCGCGTCCATAGCGGACACCGGCAGCATGTCTCCTTGCTGGCGCAGCATCGGGCGCATGAAGGCTTCGACTGCTGATTGCGGCGCATCCTCCGGCGTATCAGGCAGTTCCGCCCATTCCGGCGGCACGTCCACTCGTCGCAGCGCATCCGCCGTCTTCGCAATTGCATTCAGATTCGCCGCGACGACCTGCTCGCCCTTCTTCGCATACGCTGCCTGAACCGATTCGTTCAGCAGCTGCTGCCGCTGCTCTTCCGGCAAAAAGGCATTTAATTGGAAGAAAGCCGTCTGCATGACCGTGTTGATGCGCCCGCCCAAGCCGCACTGCGCCGCAATTGCATCCGCGTCGATGGCGTACAGCAGTGCATGGCGCGTCGCAATGCTCCGGCGCAGCTTCGCGGGAATCTCCATGCCGTCCGGGAGATTCAGCAGCACCGTGCCGCCCGGCTTGACACTCTGCGCCACCACATCCAAATTCATCAGCGTCGGCTGATGGCACGCGAGAAAGTCCGCCTGCCCAATCAGGTACGGCGCGCGAATCGGCGCTGCCCCTATCCGCAAATGACTAACCGTGTACCCGCCGGATTTCTTGGAGTCATACGCAAAATACGCTTGCACCTGCCGATCCGTCTGCGCGCTCATCATTTTTATGGCGCTCTTGTTTGCTCCAACCGTGCCATCCGCGCCCAGCCCAAAGAACTTGCAGCTGATAACGCCCTCGTCCGGCAAGGCAAAATGTGCGTCTATCGGCAGGGACAAGTGCGTCACATCGTCGTCGATACCGACGGTGAAGTGCTGCCCAGTTTCCATCGTGTCCAGCGCGTCGAACACGGTCTTGACCATTGCGGGTGTGAACTCCTTGCTGCCCAGCCCATACCGTCCGCCGCAGACCTTTGCCGTCCGCCCGGCAGCAAACAGCGCCGCGCTCACGTCCAAATACAACGGTTCACCGAGTGCGCCAGACTCCTTCGTGCGGTCAAGCACAGCGATCCGCTCCGCGCTCTCCGGGATAGCCGTCAGCAGCGCTTCTGCCGAGAACGGACGGAACAGCCGAACCCGCACCACGCCGACTTTCTCCCCCGTCCGCATGAGTGCCCGCGCGGTTTCCTCCGCCGTCTCCGCGCCCGACCCCATCAGCACCAGCACCTTCTTCGCGTCCGGCACGCCCGTGTAGGAGAACAGACGCATCGGGCGCCCCGTCAGCGCCGCGACGCGGTTCATCGTGTCCTGCACGATTTCCGGCAGGGCGAAATAATATGGATTCGCCGCTTCCCGCCCCTGAAAATACACGTCCGGATTCTGGTTCGTCCCCTGCTGATGCGGATGCTCCGGGTTCATGGCGCGCGCCCGGAACTGCCGGATTTGCGTCCGCGGCAGCAGTCCACGTAATTCATCCTCGTCAAGCGCCTCGAACCGCTGGATTTCATGACTCGTGCGGAAGCCGTCAAAGAAATGCAGCATCGGCACACTGCCCGCCATCGCGCTCAGATGCGCCACGACCGCCAAATCCGCCGCTTCCTGCACCGATGCCGCGCAGAGCATCCCCCAGCCTGCACTGCGCACCGCCATCACATCGCTGTGGTCGCCGAAAATGGACAGCGCGTGGTACGCCAGCGCCCGCGCCGCGACGTGCATCACCCCCGGCAGCAGCTCGCCCGAAATTTTGCACATATCCGGCAGCATCAGCAGCAGCCCCTGCGACGCGGTGAAGGTCGTCGCCAGCGCTCCCGCCGAGAGCATCCCGTGCAGCGCGCCCGCCGCGCCGCCCTCGCTCTGCATCTCCGTCAGCCGCATTTTCTGCCCGAAGACGTTGCGTTTGCCCATGCGTGCCCACTCGTCACAGTTCTCTGCCATCGGCGTAGACGGCGTAATCGGGTAAACCGCTGCCGTTTCGCTGAGCGCGTATGCCACCTGTGCCGCTGCCAAATTGCCGTCGCCCACCATCGTTTTCATCCGCTTTTTGCACCTCCATGCGCCTGTTTCCGCGTATTGTATCCGCGCGGATGCGTTTCCATGCAAAAGCACGCAGAAATTGCGAAAAAAAGTGAATTTCCCTCTTGACAGGCGGGGTAAAGCGTGGTATAATCATTTTCGCAGTCAGCGAGTGGCGCAAGTCAATCGTTGAAGTGCCAATGGGGAATGGTGTAATGGCAGCACCTACGACTCTGACTCGTATTGTCTAGGTTCAAATCCTAGTTCCCCAGCGTTTGCCTCCGTTGTCTAGTGGCCTAGGACGCCGCCCTCTCAAGGCGAAAACACGGGTTCGAATCCCGTCGGAGGTGCATCATCCTTCGCTCTTACAGCGGAGGATTTTTTTGTGTTTCTTTATACGATTTCCGGATTTGCGGCGCATCTTGACGCTTACTTAATCTGAAAATAACATTGCATTTTTCGTCGTCTTCTTGCCTGTTCCCTGCTTTTATGGTATACTGAAGAAAAGGACGTAGGAGGGCACCCGACGATGAACACAGACGTGCTGTTTGACCGCGCATTTGCCATCCGTGCCGCAAAGCCATGGCAATATTTGTTTGATACGCATATTTTTGCAGTTCGCTTTTCTGATGGTGAAATTGCGTGCTGCTCCGTCATGGGGCGCAACGGCACGCATCTGGCGCTGGCGCTTTATTCCCTCACGGACGGTCTGTACGCGCTTGACAAACTCATGACCACAGACATGCGCGTTCTGCCGCGCCATCGAGCGGAGGAATGTATGCTCGGGCAGGACTGCATTCAGGTATCCTTCGAGAATGCGCAGGAAATCCTCGCGAAGGAGGCAAAGCCCGTCCGCGCTTACGCCAAAGCACACGGCATTTCCCTGCGCGGGCAGCACAATTTTCCGGTTTTCCATCGCTATCGTCCATCGCGCATGCCGTGGGCGCTGACTGACGAAACCGAGCAGCAGCATCTATTGGAAGCAATGGATGCCCTGCTGGAAATATCGCGTCGCCTCAGCACAGAAGAGCCTCTTGCCTTGGGGCTGATTGAGGGCGACCCATTCACGCACCCGATTCCCCTGCTGACCGCGACCCCCGACGGCTATCGCTGGGATTCCTACACGCTGCAAAAGCCCGACGCGCCGGCACTCCCGGCGGGCAAAATTGAGGATGAACTGGCGCTGGCGCGGCTGAAGAAGCGCAAGAAGCCCTGTGCACCGTGGGCGCTGGCGGTGTTTATGTCCCCCACCCCTGTTCAGGCCAAACCAGCCCAAGTGCCATATTTTCCTTATTTGCTCTGTGTTGTCGATACCGGCAGCGGCAAAGTGCTGACGCTCACACCGCCGCGCAAAATCGACGAATACGCTCCCCACTTCTCCGCTGATTTCCTTCCCCTGCTCCAGCAGCACGGTCTTCCCCGTGAGTTTTGGTCAGCGGATGACCGCACAACGGCATTCATTACGCCGATTGCCAATCAATTGGGCATTCCCGTTAATGTGCAGGCGGACATGACGCCGATGGATGAACTGCTGGACGAACTTTACGACCATCTGAACGATGCTTCATTCGAAGGTGCAGATGAAATGGGCAATGCGCCGGATGATGCCGAGGTGCTTCGGCTTCTTGCCGCACACATTGCCGACGCGCCGGAAACACTCCGCGCCATACCGGATTACATGCTGACCGAGATACGCGCCGCAATTGCCGCACTCCCTAACTCGCGGAACGCCTTGCGCGCACTGGACGAAGAAATAAAGCGCCGCCGTCTCCCGCCGCATCAATGAGGTGAAGCATGTCGCAGACCACAAAACGCGCCTTAGCGCAAAGCCTGAAAAAGCTCCTGCAAACGAAGCCGCTGAGCAAAATCACCATCAACGATATTGCTGAGGACTGCGGTGTCAGCCGGATGACGTTCTACTATCATTTTGCAGATATATACGACTTGGTGGAGTGGACGTGTCAAGAGGATGCGAGCGTCGCGCTTGCCGGCAACAAGACGTACAGCACATGGCAGCAAGGCTTCCTGAACATCTTCCATCTTGTCTTGGAAAACAAAACGTTCGTCCTGAACGTCTACCACTCTATCAGCCGCGAGCATTTGGAGCGCTATCTCTATCAGCTGACGTATGACCTGCTGATTGGCGTGGTTGAGGAAAAAGCCGTCGGGCTGTCCGTCAGTGACCGTGACAAGGCGTTCATTGCCGACTTCTACAAATACGCGTTTGTCGGCTTGATGCTGAACTGGATTCGCGAGGGCATGAAGGAAGATCCAACGGCGATTATTGACCGGCTCAGCGTGCTGATTCACGGTGATATCACCCGTGCGCTGCACAAATACAGCGCAAGCTGACATGTAATACTATTTCCAGATAAGAATGCGCCAAGATGCGCCGCGAATTTTTCATTCTGGCTAACGTGAATGAAACGCAGCGTAGCAGCGCTACGCTAAGTGGAATGAGCGGACGCCAGAAGGGAAAAGGCGCAAGCAGATGGCGCAGGTGAATCTGGAAATAGTATAAACAGGCATCCGAAGCGAAAGCACATGCTTCAGATGCCTGTTTTTGCTTGATGAAAACTATTCGTCCCCTGCTGCATCCAGCTCATCCAGAAACGAGCAGAGGTTTTCCTCCGAATATTCGATTTCTGATGAGTACATCCGCGCCGCTTCGTTTTCGCCCAGCAGCGTCGACAGGCGCAGAAACAGCATCCCCGATACCGCACAAAACAGCACCCGTCCCGGCAAATCGCCATCCAGCAGCGCCCCCGGCACATGCCGATGCAGCAGGTACACCGTAAACTGCTCCACCGCCAGCGGGGAAAAATCCGGTAAATCGTCCGGTGCATTCGTCAGCCGCGCCAGCACCGCGTCCCATGCCGGGTCAAGGCGCTCCAGCGTCCGCAGGAAGTCCGCCCATTCCGCTGCCGTACGCGTTGGCATTACCGTGCCTACCGCTTCACACAAGGCATTCAGCCGGGCAGGAATGCCGCGTGTTCTGTCCTGCATGATGCGGATGAGCGCCGCCCGCGCCTGCAGCAGCGCTTCTTCCTCCGACGACCCCTGCGGACGTGTGCCGCCGCCCTGCGTATGCCACGTCATCGGCTGTGGCCAGTGCAGGGTCAAATCCGCCGCCGCTTCACAGCAGAGCCCGAAGCCAACTTCGGTGAATGTCGAAAACTCGTTGCGGTAGCGCGGATGGTCAGCACAGATTTGGCACAGCGCCCCTTCGCCGCAAGCGGTGATGATGTCGCATAAGCCGCTGTCATTCAGCATCGGGCAGCGTTCATCCTCCCGCAGGCGGAAAGAAGCACCGTCCGGCGTGTCCGCAATCGCGTCGCGCAGCCGCTGCCCGATTTCACCCGTCATGGCAGCATACTTCGCCCGCGTGTCCGGGTCAATGTCGATTTCCCAGCCCTTGCAGCAGGTGTGGCGGCAAGCATCCGCAATGCAGCGGAACGCATCCGCCGTCGCGGGGTAAATCAGCGTCATTTCAGCGCCTCCCACAACGACCACGCCAGCGCGCGCACCGTCGGGTCATCTGGCTTTTCCCACAAGCGCGCCGTCAAGTGCCACACGCCGTCCTGCTGATAGAGGATGCCCAGCCGCGCACAGCGTTCCGTATTGTCAATCATCTGCACCGCGGGGTGAATGTCCGCCGGAAGGCGCTGCACATGCGCCGTTTGCAGGATAGCGTACCACGCGGGGGTGGTGTAATCCTCCTGTGCGAACCGCTTCAGCAGCGGCGACGCGGTGTCGATGGACAGCCCCATCGTCCCGACCGGCACAGGCTTGCCCATGCTCTCGCTGATTGAACGGAACATCGGGTAGCACCAGAAATCCGTGCAGTATTCCGCCGGAAGCTGCCCTCCCGCGCTCGGCACAACAATCGCCGCGCCGTCCGCCTTCTCTTCTGCGGATACAAACGCCACCATCCGCCCGTCCTTCTCGATGCCCTCGCGGGTGATGCAGATGTCAACCCGCGGAATCAGCCAAATCGGGTAATGATTGCGCGTGCCGTCCTCCAGTGTCAGCACGACGGTCAAGCTCGTGATGCGCTCCTGCATGGCGTCCCGATAGCACTCCGCCGGGAACGTGACGGACACTGCGTCCGTCAGCCGCCCCTGCCGTGCACCCGGCGTCACGTCGCAAGCATACAATTCGCGCTCACCGTCCATAAGGGTACAGCGGATGCAGGTATGCTGCTTCTCCGGGTCGCATTCGCTGATTTGCACATCAAAACGGATGTCCTCGCCCATCACGCCTGTGAACGACGCAAATTCACCCAGCACGACCGTTCCGGCGCAGAACTCGCGCCACTCCTCGGCGGAAATCAGCCCCTTGTTCTCCATCATTGCGTTCAGCACGCCGACAAGCGCCGTCCCCTGCCCGGTGTAGTCCTGCAAATCCAGCAGCTGAAAGCCCGACACCTCCCGCGACCGCAGCAGCGTCTCGATTTCCCGCTTATAGCAGTCCACCGCCAGATGCCCCGTCTGCCGGAAGAAGGCTTCATGCTCGCCGTACAGCCCCGCCCGTTCCAAATTCTCGCGCATGGCTTCGATGTTGCGCGGCTTCAGTGGCCCGGTGTAGTGCGAAATCTCCGAGAAATCAGGATAGAACACATACTGCCCGACCTCGTGGCTGATGACGGGCACATCCGGGATGAGGGCATCTGCGGACTGCGCGTCCACTTCCTTCACACCCGTGCCATACTGAATCTGCACCTTGCCGGCTTCACCCGACTGCCCCAGCGTTTCCGGAACGATGCTGGCATCATAATTGTTGACGGACTCCGGCGCGGTCGTCTGCACGATGCCCTGCGGCGCGTCACACATGGCGTAACTGCCGCGAATCAGCCGTTCGCGCCCCAGCCTGACGCCGACGAACACATTTTCCTCGTCCAGCACGTCCGGTACAAACTGGTAGTTGTTCGCGCCGCTGCTGTACAGCTTGGTGTCGTCCGCCTCGCGGTAGGCGCGCATCATGCGGTTCAGCACGTCCTTGCTCCCCCACAGCTCATTGCCCAGCGAAAGCCACAGGAACGACGGATGATGCCCGTATTCGCGCAGGACACGGAAGCCCTCTTGGAAGAGGAAGTCGCGTTCGCGCTCGTCGTAGCCTTCTTCGCCTTCTTCCGCGACCGTCCCCCAGAACGGCAGCTCCGGCGCCATATACACGCCGAGCAGATCCGCCGCCGTGAACGCCGCATCCGGCGGACAGGCGGTATGGTAGCGGTAATGGTTGATACCGTATTCCTTCGCAATGCCCAAAATCGTCATCCACGACGCGACGTCAGTTGGCGTGTACCCGGTTTTTGGGTACAGCAGATTATCAACTTTGCCGCGCAGGAAGGTTTCGCGCCCGTTGATGAGCAGCCGCCGCCCGACCGTCCGCACGTCGCGCAAGCCGAATGTCGTTTCATACACATCGCCGTCGAGGTCAATGGAGATGGTGTGGATTTCGGGGTGCGCTTCGTCCCAGAAGGCTTCATTGCCCTTGAGCGGGCATTCCCCGTCCAGCACGCCCCGGCGGTACGGCAGCAGATGCTCCATCTGCCCCGGCAGCACGATGCCCGCCACACCGTCGGGCGCGCCGATGATATGCCCATGCACACGCAGGCAGCCGCGCCGCAAGTCCGGGCGCACGGTGAGGTCGGTCAGCAGTGTATGGGCGACAGTCAGGCTGATTTCGCCGGTGATGCCATTCCAGTTGCTCTGCGTATCGGGGCTGGTCAAATGCCCGCCGCGCGTGGGATAATCGGTATTATCCACGCGGATGACAAGGGTATGCTCGCCAGCGTGCACAGGCGGCAGGAAGTAGCGGTGCGGCGTACACAGGCTTTCCTGATGCCCGATGGGGCGACCGTCGAGGTAGACAGTAGTTTTGCGGGTGCGTTCCAGCGTGAGCATCGTCTGCTCGCCCGTCCAGTCTCCCGCGGTGAACGTGCGCATGAACCACACCGCTCCCTCGAAGCGGTATGCGTCTGTCAGGCAGCCCGTTTCCTTGGCGGAATTCGGCATTCCAAGCCCCGCCGCCGATGTTGTCCCCGGCAGCATCATCGTCTCCGGGTACGCTTGCGGCATGGTTTCCTGTTTTTCCGCGTCCAGCTTCACCTGCCACTGTCCGCTCAAGTCGATTTTCATCATGGGTGTTGCAGCCTCCTTTCAAGCCAGAGGCTCTGCCTCTGGACTCCGCAAGGGGCATTGCCCCTTGACCCTTTCGCGCGATTGAGTTGTGCGCTTCTTCATACTTCTTCCGCGTGCTGATGCAGGATTCCGCCTCCGCAGAGGCGATTCCCCCTGTTCCAATCAAATTCAGCCAGAAAAAGAAAGACAAGTATGCCAAACCCCAAAATTTCCTTTACCCAAGGATTCCCTTCCAAGCGAAATCCTTCCCCCACCTTGTGAGGGGCGCGTTTGCCCCAACGCAAATCGTCCCGAACCCTGACGCGCCAATCGAACGCGCGGGATTCTCCGTGCAAATGCGCACAGCCGCTTCCGGCGTCTGCCCGTAGCGCGCCATCAGGTTCTGGAACGCCTGCCGCATCAGCAGCACCGAGCCCGCCAGCGTGCCGTCGTGCAAACGCGCCTCATGTCCGCGCACCGTGACCGCTTGCCCGCCTAAGGCGTATTCGCCGTCCGGCAAGCCCGCTGCTTCCATGCTGTCCGTAATCGCAACGGCTTTGTCCGCCCCCTTGCAGCGCAGAAGCACCTTCACCGCGTCATCGTGCAGGTGAACGCCGTCGCCGATGAACTCCGCGAACAGGCGGTCATCCGTCAATGCCGCGCCGGGAACGCCGGGTGCACGGTGCGTGAACGGCGTCTGTGCGTTGTAGGTGTGGGTGACGCGGGTCGCGCCCCAGTCCGCCGCCTGATGCACCTGCTCGTCGGTCGCTGCCGTGTGACCGATGGAAACGTGGATGCCGTTCTCCGCCGCCTTGCGGATGAAATCTTCCGCACCGGGCAGCTCCGGCGCCATCGTGATGACGCGCACTGCCTGAATGTCGCCGCCTGTCAGATCAAGGAACGACTCCCAGTTCGGATGCAGAAAGAACTCCTTCCACTGTGCCCCTGCCTTCTCCGGCGATAGGAACGGCGCTTCCATGTGCGCCCCCAGCACCCGTGCTGCACGCTGCTCCGGCGTATCCATCACGCGGCGGACGGCGGCAATCACCCGGCGCGTATCCTCCACGCTGGCGGACATAGTCGTCGGCAGGAACGCTGCAACGCCCTCCTGATACAACTCCCGTGCCATCTGGCGAATCGCGTCCTCGCCCTGCATCGTGTCATGCCCGCGGAAGGCGTGGATGTGCGCATCAACGAACCCCGGCAGGACAAAATCCCCCTGCAGGTCTATCACAGCCTCGCCAGCCAACGGCGCTAAGCCCTCGCCCATCGCTGTCACGCGCCCGTTTTCCAGCCGGACGCACAAATTTTCCCAAAAATGACCATCCGCAAAGAACAGCCCATTCCGCAGCAGCACCGTCAACGCACCTCGCATTCATTTTCTCATGAAACTCTCATGCAATTATCATACCACAAAGAAGGGTTTTTTTCAATCGGCGCAGAATTTCTTATAGGTTGAAACCATGCGATTTTCGGATGAAAATGCGCCAAGACGCAAGCAGCGGGCGCAGGTGAATCCGAAAATTGCAAAAATGCGGATATCCGCCGAATTTGTTGCGGTTTCTTCTTCATTTGTTCACATTAGGCTCAAATTCGGGGTGTATACTATGCTCCGAAAGCAAAGGAGGAAATCACCGATGTCCTTTTTCTCGAAGATGCAGAACGCCCTCGCGAACTGGATGCAGGGGCGCAACGGCCCGGATAATCTCGGCTTCACAGCGCTCGTCGCCGCTATCGTTTTCAGTTTGCTTTCGCTGTTCCGCCTGCCGCTGACGAGTTTCCTGTCCATGCTGTGCTATGTGTATGCTCTGTGGCGGATGCTGAGCCGCAACGTCGCCAAGCGGCAGGAGGAAAATCGCCAGTTCATGGACAAGACGGGACACGCGCAGACGGAAATCCGGCAGTTTTTCCTGCGGCTCAGGGGCATAAAGACCTACAAGTATTTCCGCTGCCCGCAGTGCAAAACGCGCCTGCGCCTCAAGCGCGGCTGCGGTGAAAAACACGTCACCTGCCCCAAATGCCAGCACAAGTTCGACGAAAGGGCGTAAACAATGTTCGGCTATGTCAGACCCTGTCTGGAATCGCTCGATGAGGCGCGGAAAAAGCGCTATCGGGCATGGTACTGCGGATTATGCCAATCACTGGGCGACCGCCACGGCTTCCGCGGCCGCATGACGCTCACCTACGACATGACGTTTCTGGCGATTTTCCTCTCTGCGCTCTATGAGCCGGCGGAAGCGCACGGGCAGATGCGCTGTCTGCCGCACCCGAAGGAAGCGCACGATTTCGTCCGCACGTCGATGACGGATTACGCTGCCGATATGACCATCGCGCTGGCGTATTTCAAGGCGCTGGACGACTGGCAGGACGACCGCTCTCTGCCGGGCGGGCTGACCGTGCAGCTGCTGAAAAAGCGTTACGAGGCGGTCAGCGCGGATTATCCCCGCCAGTGCGCCGATTTGGAGAAGAACCTGCGGGCGCTGAGCGAGGTGGAGGCGGCGCAGAGTGATTCCCCCGATGCGGCGGCAAACTGCTTCGGAGCGCTGATGGCGTCGCTGTTCGTGCGCGAGGAGGATTATTGGTCGCGCACACTGCGGCTGTTCGGCGCGTCGCTGGGGCGGTTCATCTACATGGTGGATGCCGCCTGTGATTACGATGCCGACACGCGCAAGCACAGCTACAATCCCGTGCTGCTGATGGGGCGTCAGCCAGAGGACATGCGCGACGTGCTGACGCTGCTGCTCGGCGACGCCTCAGCGGCGTTTGAGTCGCTGCCTATCGTCTCCGATGCGGATATTCTGCGCAACATCCTTTACGAGGGGGTTTGGCAAAGCTACAACGAATCCCTCCACCGCCGCGCCGAAAAGCAGAAGAAGCACAGCGGCAACACAACCAAAGAGCGCGGGGATGATTCCCCGGTGAAAGGAGGCTGACGAGCATGGTCACAGACCCGCGGAAAGTGCTGGGTGTATCCGAAACCGCCAGCCAAGATGAAATCAAGCGCGCGTATCGCCGCAAAGCCAAGGAGTGTCATCCGGATTTGCATCCGAACGACCCCGACGCGGCGAAAAAGATGAACGAACTCAACGAAGCCTACGACATGCTGATGAACCCGGAGAAGTACGCCAACCGCCAGCAGCAGAATCCGTATGGCGGGAATCCGTATAGCGGCAGCAGTTACGGCGGAAATCCATACGGCTCTTACGGCGGCAATTCCTACGGCGGACAGCAGCAAGGCAATCCGTATGGTCAGCAGGGCGGCTATGACCCGTTCAGCGACTTCTTCGGCGGATTCGGCTACGGCAGCTACGGCGGCTATCAGACGCAGGTCAACCCGCCGCAGGAGCAGGCGGGCGATTCCGAGCCGGTTCGCGCTGCCATCCGCGATATTCTCGCCGGACGGTACGCATCGGCGTGTTCCATTTTGCAGAACGTCCCCAGCACGGGGCGGAATGCGCGCTGGTACTACCTGTCCGGCGTGGCGAACCACGGCGCGGGAAATCAGATTCAGGCGCTGGAACACATGAAGCGCGCAGTGCAGCTCAGCCCGAACAATGCGACGTATCAGGCGCTTTTGCGGCAATATCAGCAGGCAGGGCAGACGTATCAGACGAATGCGTCCGGGTACAACACTTGGGCAATGGATCCGTCGAAGCTGTGCATGAGTTTGTGCTTTTTGCAGATGTTCTGTCCGCTGTGCTGCCGGTGCTATTAAGAAGCTGTGGCAATCCCCTTAATTTGGCGGAATTTTTCTATGCTGCTTGATTTGTTTGTTGCAGGGTTTTCGCCTCTGCGGAGTGAAATCCCCTGCGCAACACAAAAAACTGTATGCAATGCGCGCAACTGAATCGCGCAAAAGGTCAAGGAATCAGTTTCCTTGAGAAAGTGTAACTTTATGGGCAAAATCATCGGTATCGACTTGGGTACCACCAACAGCTGCGTCGCCGTGGTTGAGGGCGGCAGCGCAACCATCATTCCGAACGATAAGGGCGAGCGGACAACGCCGTCCGTCGTGGCATTCACCGACAGCGGCGAGCGGCTCATCGGCAGCGCGGCGAAGCGTCAGGCAGCAGTCAACGCCGACCGCACGATTGCGTCCGTCAAGCGCCATATGGGCACGGACTGGCGCAAGACCATCGCCGGGAAAAGCTACACGCCGCAGGAAATCAGCGCCATGATTCTCCGCAAGCTGAAGCAGGACGCGGAAAGTTATCTCGGCGAACCCGTCACCGACGCGGTGATTACCGTCCCAGCGTATTTCGGGGATATTCAGCGTCAGGCGACGAAGGACGCGGGGCGCATTGCAGGCTTGAACGTCCGCCGCATCATCAACGAGCCGACCAGCGCCGCCCTTGCCTACGGGCTGAACAACGGCGCACCGCAGAAAATCATGGTCTACGACCTTGGCGGCGGCACGTTTGACGTATCCATCATCGAAATTGGCGAGAGCGTTATCGAAGTGCTGGCGACGTGCGGCGACAACCACCTCGGCGGCGATGACTTTGACGAGCGCATCGTGAATTTCGTCTGCGATGCTTTCCAGCGGGAACATCACGCTGACCTTCACCGTGATTTGGCGGCTATGGTGCGCGTGAAGGAAGCCGCCGAGCAGGCGAAAAAGGAGCTGTCCGTCACCGAGATGACCACCATCAGCCTGCCGTTTATCAGCACAGTCGGCGGTCAGGCGGTGCATTTGGAACAGACGCTGACCCGCGCGAAGTTCAATGAATTGACGGCGGATTTGGTTGCGCGGACGGAAGGTCCTGTCCGCAGCGCCCTCAGCGACGCGGGCATTGCCGCCAGCGAGCTGGGCAAGGTGCTGCTGGTCGGCGGTTCGACGCGCATTCCCGCCGTGCAGGAGAAGGTGCGCCAGCTGACCGGCATCATGCCGAGCAAGAGCATCAACCCCGACGAATGCGTGGCGCAGGGCGCGGCGATTCAGGGCGACACGCTGAATGAACACACGACGCTGACGAACTCCACGGGCTTGCTGCTGCTGGACGTAACCCCGCTTTCGCTGGCAATTGAGACGGTCGGCGGCGTCGCGACCCGCGTCATCGAGCGCAACTCCACCCTGCCTGTGCACTATCAGCAAGTGTTCACCACGGCGGGCATGTTCCAGTCATCAGTAGAAATCAACGTCCTGCAGGGTGAGCGCCCGATGGCGCGAGACAACAGGAGCATCGGCAAGTTCCGTCTGAAAGGCATCCGCCGCGCAATGGCAGGCGTGCCGAAAATTGAGGTCACGTTCGATATTGACACCAACGGCATCCTGACCGTCTCCGCGCGCGACCAGGACACTGGACGCGCCCAATCCATCACCATCACCGCCGACAACAAAATGAGCGAGGATGAAATTCAGCAGGCGATTCGCGATGCGGAGCAGTACGCCGCGCAGGACGCTTTCCGCCGCGACCTGATGGACACCATCAATCAGGCGCAGCACCTTTTGGCGCAGGTAAGTGCTGCCTTGAACCAGTGCAGCAAGCAGCTGGACAAGGACGAGAAGAAGCGCGTTAAGGACGATGAAGCTGCCCTTCGCCATCTGATTGGGCGTGCCAAGCCCGACAAAATGACGGCGGATGACCTGTCCGCCATCAAGAGCGCCATGGCAACCCTCGAAAGCAGCAGCGCCCACCTGATGAGCCTCTTCGACCCGAACGCGCAGGGCAGCGGACAGTCATGACGAAGCCGCACCACGTCCGGCGTGCGCTGCTGATTGCCCTGACCATCGTGGCGATTCTGCCGACGCTGCTGGGCAGTCTGGAATAACAAGCAAGGGGATTGCGTCCATGATTTCAGACACAATCCCCTTTTTCGTTGCAATGATCATCAGAACAGCAGCAGAATCCCCTGCGCCGCCAGCACCGCCGCGCACGCCGCAAGCGCCACCGTCAGCAGGCTCTTCCCCTTCCATGCGAGGAACACCGCTGCCACCAAACCAACCGCCGCCGTGCGCATATCCCCCGTGGAATACAATACGTCGGGAATCGTCATTGCCCCCAGCACCGCGAACGGCACATAGTGCAGGAACGACTTGATGAACGTTGATTTGATTTCCTTGCGGAAAATCGTCAGCGGCAGCATCCGAATCAGGTATGTCACACCCGCCATCACAAGCAGGTAAACCGGAAAATTTGCCGTCATTGCGCATCACCCGCTTTCGTTTCTTCTTCCCGCACTGGGAAGAGCCACGCGCCCAGCGCCGAGGCGGCAATAGCACAGATGATGATGACAAACCCGCTGGACACCTGCGAGAGCATCGGCACATAGCGGAAGCACAGGCTCATCGCGATAGCCATCAGCACGACAATGCGCACAGGCTTCTCCTTGCGCGCGGGCGGCAGGATGATGGCGAGGAACATGCCGAAAATCGCGATACCGAGCGCATTGCGGAGGAAAACCGGCAGCAGCGTGCCCGCGACCGCGCCCAGAATCGTACCGACCGACCAGCCGAGGTACGGCGCGGTCATCAACCCATACAAATACCAGTGACTGACCTTCCCCGGCTGACTGGATGCGACAGCGAATATCTCGTCCGTATTCATGAAAGAGAAGAACAGGCGGCGCGGTGTGTTCATATCCGAATCCATCTTCTGGGAGATGGACAGGCTCATCAGCGCATATCGGAGGTTGATAATCAGCTGCGTCAGCGCGACTTCGAGGTACGACGCCTGTGCGAGAATCAGCGGCAGCCCGGCGAACTGCCCCGCACTGGTGACGTTCGTCATAGAAATCAGCAGCGCTTCGAGCGGCGACAAGCCATCCGCCACTGCCTTCATGCCGAACGTGAACGCAACGGATAGGTAACCCAGCCCAATCGGGATTCCATGCCGGAAGCCCTTCGCAAAGAGTTTACGATTCATCGTCATTGATGCCTTCTTGTCGAAAAAGTCGGAACACAGCGTTTATGATAGCACGAAGTCCGTCCCTTCGTCAACGTCTGTGCAGCAAAAGAACAGCAGGGGACTTCGTCCCGTTTCATTTGTCCCTGCACCCATTTCGCGATTGGCTGATGGCGGAAAAGACATCACCCGACGCGCCGCCGAGTTGTGCGGTATTGCCCATGCAAAACCGGCAGCTGATGGCACTTCATCGACTGCCGGTTTGCGTCTGTTCCTTTTGCAAACATAAGCAGCCACACACCGTAGCGCATGGCTGCTATGGATATTGATTCAGTTCGAGAAACTGGAATTTAGCGCTTTCTTCATATAGACCTCCTTAATTTGAAATTTCTTTTTGAACATTCTGAATCATTTTATTAAAATCTTCCTTCATTAAACACTGATCCTCCGGTGAATAATAAAAATGTCCAGAGGTTTGCAAAGACTTGACACATATACAAGGGTTATCCTTAAATAATTTACTACATTTAGGGGAAACCATTTCATCTAGCATAGATAGATATATATGCGACGGTGTTGGCAATTTCCCTATGATTTTTCTTGTCTTTCGTATTTCAGAAAACAACTCAAGGTATCTTGGAATCCAACCAAAGTATCTTAAAATATGATTATCTCTTTCTATGCTATACGCATTTTGTGCTGCGAGAGACCATTTATCATCAGGTTTAATATTTCCTGTAAAAACTCGCCATGATGTTCTAAATAAACGAAGGGTAACTCTCACTTTTAACGGAACATTTAGAAGAAATAATTCTTCTACCGGTTTTTCTATCGCTTCTTGTATAGCAAACAGTGTCCCCATGGAATGCGCGACAATAATGATTTTATTGTTGATTTCTGATAGTTCTTCAAGAGCATTCTTTACTTGCTGCTTCCATTCAGTCATAGAGGCTTGCGAAAAGTCCTTTACACTTCCTCCATGACCTTTTAACGATAGATTGCATATTGACCAATTTGGAGGAACAAGCGATAAAAAAGGTTCAAAATGACTTGTCGTTCCAAGAATGCCATGTATAAATAAAATTGCTATTCTCTCTTGGTCACTCGCCATAAAATCACCTCACCAAATCCGATTTGTCGCTTTGTTTATGATGCAGATTCTATCATATTGGTTTTTTCTTTATGGAACGGAAACTCGAAGGCTGCCCCACACGTCAAGCTGCTCCTCTTTCCACAGGTTCATTATCACCTTCGTCGGCGGATCTATCCGCATCATCAACATCCAGATTAGGCTCTGCCGCTTCCTGTTCTTTTTATGCCAGCTGAAGTTCATACAGCTTCTTGTAAATGCCGTCCTGCTTCAGCAGTTCCTGATGCGTGCCGGATTCGCGAATTCGCCCGTGGTGCATCACGATAATGCGGTCAGCGTGCTGAATGGTCGAAAGGCGGTGCGCGACCATAATCGACGTGCGGCCCTGCATCAGCCGCTCCAGCGCTTCCTGAATCCACTGTTCCGTCTCCGTGTCGATATTCGCCGTCGCTTCGTCCAATATCAGAATTTTCGGGTCATGCGCCAGCGTCCGGGCAAACGACAGCAATTGCCGCTGCCCCGCGGAGAACGTCGCGCCGCGCTCCGTCACATGCTCATCGTAGCCGTTCGGCAGCCGCTCGATGAACCGCGACGCATTGGTATATTCCGCTGCCTGACGTACCTGCTCATCGGTAATTTCCTCGTCGCGCAGGCGGATGTTGCTCTTGATGTCGCCCGTGAAGATGAACACATCCTGCTGCACCTGCCCGATGGCGGCACGAAGCTGGTCGCGGGTCAGGTCGCGCACATCCACACCATCGACGCGGATGCTGCCCTTCTGCACGTCATAATAGCGCCCAATCAGATTCAGGATGGAGGATTTACCCGCGCCCGTCGCGCCGACGAACGCCACCTTCTGCCCCGGCTCGATGGTGAAGGACACGTCCTTCAGCACCCAGTTCACGTTGTCATACGCGAACCAGACGTGGTCGAACTCGATTTTGCCGCGCACCGCGGGCAGCTTCTTCGCGTCCTCCTTGTCGGACAGCATGGGCTTTTCGTCCAGCAGGGTGAAGATTTTCTCGGCGGACGCAATGGCGCTTTGCAGCGTCGTGAACTGCTCCGCCAGCTCCTGCACGGGCGTGAACAGCTGGGAGATGTACTCCGTAAATGTGTACAGCATACCGATGGAAATCACGCCGTCCAGCACCAGCGCGCTGCCGCCGCCCAGAATAATCGCCATTGCGATAACGGACAGGAAGTAAATCGACGGGCGGAAGATGGCGAACACCATCATTTCGCGCACGCCCGCGCGGTAGAGGGATTCGTTCTTTTCCTCAAACTCGGCGCATTTCTCCTTCTCACGCGCGAAAATCTGGATGACCCGCATTCCCGACAGATGCTCGCTCAAAAAAGTATTCAGCGTCGTGATGCGCGTCTTGACGATTTGGTACGTCTTGCGGCTCAATTTGCGGAACACCACCGTCAGCACCGCCATCACCGGTACCAGCACGAACGACAGCATTGCCATGCGGAAGTTCATCACCATCATAATAATGGCAAGTCCGATGATTTTGACGACGTTGCGGAACAGGCGGACAATCGTGTTGGCATACAGGTCATTGACCGCCTCGGTGTCGTTGGTGATGCGCGTAACGATTCTGCCCACAGGCGTCAAGTCGAAGAAGCGCATGGAGAGGCTCTCGACATGCGCCATCAACTCATTGCGCAGGGTATAAACGATGTTCTGCCCGGTTTCCTGAATCTTCAGGTACTGCAGGCGGTTGCAGATAAATTGCAGCAGCAGAATCGCCACATACAGCCCCGCCGCAATCAGGATGCCCTGAAAGCGCGTTTCCGGCGGCAGATCCTGTGCGCTCTGCTGGGTGATGTACTTGTCAATCGCGTCGCCGATGATGCGCGGGCGGGCAATGTCGAACACCGTCAGCAGCCCCACCAGCACGCAGCACAGCACAACCGTTTTCCAGTAGGGCTTGATGTAGCCCATCAGGCGCAGGAAGGCGTTGCCGTGATACGAAACGTCCTGCGGCTCATTATCCTCGAACTTACTCCGCATGTGCAGCGCCTCCTTCCTCGTGAAGTTCCTTTTCCAGCTGCTGCTTGCGGTACAGGCTTGCGTACAGCTTGCCGTTGTTCAGCAGCTCCTCGTGCGTGCCGTACTCCTCCACCTTGCCTTCGTCCAGCACAAGAATATGGTCGGCGTCCTGAATGGTGGAAATGCGGTGCGCTACGATGATGGTCGTGCGACCCTTGCGCAGGCGGTGCAGGTTATCCAGTATTTGCCGTTCCGTGTCCGTATCAACAGCAGAGAGCGCATCGTCCAGCAGCAGAATCGGCGCATCCTTCATCAGCGCACGGGCAATGGAGGAACGCTGCTTCTGGCCGCCGGAAATCGTCACGCCGCGTTCGCCCACCAGCGTCTGATACTGCTTGGGGAACTCCATGATGTTATCGTGGATGCAGGCGTTTTTCGCCGCCTCCTGCACCGCTTCCAGCGACTTGTTGTCTGAGCCGAACGCGATGTTGTTCTGCAGCGTGTCAGAAAAGAGGAAGTTATCCTGCGGCACACAGGCGATATTCCTGCGCAGCGCCGCCAGCGGGATTTCGCGCAGGTTGTGCCCGTCGATGGTAATCATGCCGTCCGGTACGTCGTACAGGCGCATAAGCAGGCTCGGCAGCGTGCTTTTGCCCGAACCGGTGCGCCCCAGCACCGCCAGCGTCTCGCCCGCCTTCACATGCACCGACACATCTTCCAGCACCGGCACGGTCGGCTGGTCGGGATAGGCAAAGGACAGGTGTTCAATGTCAATATCGCCCTTCAGCGTCTGAATCGAAGGGTTCATCATGTCGCCGTCCACGATTTCCGGCTTCGCGTCAAAAATCTCCTGAATGCGACGCAGGCTCGCCATGCCCTGACTGACGCTCGTGATGCACTCGCCTACCGCCATCATCGGCCACACCAGCATCGTCACATACGAGTTGAAGCTGATAAACTGCCCGATGTTGATTTCGCCGTAAATCGCCAGATAGCCGCCGTAAGCCAGCGTCAGCAGACTCGCTATACCGACAATTAAGTCCAGCAGCGGCATCACCAGCGCCTGCAGGCGCACAACGCCGAGGTTCTTTTCCTTCGTGAACAGCGTCGTCTTCGCAAAAGCGTACAGCTCCTTGCGTTCCTGCACGAAGGATTTAATCACGCGGATGCCCGACACCGTTTCCTGCACTTGGTCCGTCAGCGTCGAGAACGCCTGCTGCTTGGCCAGAAAGCGCTTGTGCATCACCTTGCCGTAGAAGTAATCGCCGAAGATGATGAGAATCAGCGGCAGCACCGCCACACCCGTCAATTTCGGGCTGACATACGTCATCATCTGCCACAGCACCAGCAGCAGCATCACCGTCGCGTCGAATGCGCTGATGACGTTCATGCCCACCAGCGTGCGAACCGCCTGCAGGTCGTTGATGAAGCGCGCCATCAGGTCGCCGGTCTTGTGCTCGTTGTAATAGTGCGGCGAGAGTGAGGATAAGTGCGCGAACAAATCGCTGCGCAATTCCTTCTCAATCGACCGCGCCGACCCGAACAGGAAAAAGCGCCACGCAAAACGCCCCACCGCGATAATTACGCCAATCAGCACAATTTTCCAGACCAACCCCATCACGCCGCCCATATCCAGCGTGTGCTGATCCAGCCCGTTGGTAATTTCGCCTGTGAACCGCGGCACATAGGTATTCACCTCGTCCACAATGAACAGCGCCAGAATGCCCAGAATGTACTGCCACCAGTGACGGCGGACATATCGCCACGCCAGCTTCAGCTCCTTCATTGCTGCCTCCTTATGCTTCGTAACGATTCATTGTAGCACATTTCGGCGCAAAAAGACACACATTCGCCAAAAATTCCGCGCAGGTTTACAATCCGGGCGGGCGTTTGTTTCCTTGCGGGATGGAAAGGGAAAAAGATGCCCCCGGAACGGCGGGTTTCAGCGTTCCGGGGGACTCTATTTACTTCGCCACGTTGTTGCTCGGCGTCCCATTCAAGAAGTTTCTTACATTCTCCACTGCCGTATCCATCAGCCGCTGGCGCGCCTCGTGGCTCGCCCACGCGATGTGCGGCGTGATGATCATGTTGTCCAGCCCCAGCAGCGGGTTGTCCGCCCGAATCGGCTCGGTGGACACCACGTCCGACGCGGCGGCGTACACCTTGCCGGACAGCAAAGCATCCCGCAAATCCGCTTCGTTGATGAGCCCGCCGCGCGCGGTATTGAGCAAAATCACGCCGTCTTTCATCTTCGCCAGCGCGGTTTTATCAATCATGCCGACGTTCTCCGGGGTCTGCGGGCAGTGCAGGGACACAATGTCGCTGCGGGCGTACAGTTCGTCCAGCGGCACATAGCCTTCGCCCGATCCGTGGCGGCTGTAATAAATGACATTCATGCCGAACGCGCGGGCGAGTTCCGCCGTCGCCTGACCGATGCGCCCATAGCCGACGATGCCGAACGTCTTGCCCGCCAGCTCCATCAGCGGATAATCCCAGAAGGAGAAGTCTCGGCAAGCCGTCCAGCGTCCCTGCTGCACCGCGTCGTTATGATGGCCGATGCGGTGGCAGATTTCCAGCAGCTGCGCCATCACGAACTGCGCGACCGCCTGCGTGCCATAGGACGGAACATTTGCGACAACGATGCCCTTTTCCTTCGCCGCCGCAATGTCAATGACGTTGAAGCCCGTCGCCAGCACACCGATGTAGCGCAGATTCGGGCATTCATCCATCGTTTGGCGGGTAATGGGCGTCTTATTGGTGAGGATAATCGGTGCGTCGCCGATACGGGGGAGAATCTCCTCCGGCGCGGTGTAATCATAGACAGTCAAGTCGCCCAAGGCGGCGAGGGCTTCCCAGCTCAGGTCGCCGGGATTCTCCACAGCGCCGTCCAGAATGGTGATTTTCATGGGTGTGTACCTCCTGCGGTGGTTTGTTTCGGTTCCTATTATATAGCAGTGTGCAGCAGAATTGCAAGGGGATTTTGCGGATGCGCAAAGCAGAGAAGGATATACAGCCGCCTCTTGTGGGGGGCACCATTCCAACGGTTCCTCGGCGACCCATTCAAAGGGAAAATTCAAACAGGTCGCGGCAGCGAAGCGTTCTGTGCCAAATGAGTGCGCCTCGATAGCCTGACCGCCGCCGTCCATCCACCTAATTCGCCTTTTTCCGCGAAAAATCCTGCTTTATACTATTTCCAGATAAGAATGCGCAAGCAGATGGCGCAGTTGAATCTGGAAATCGTATTACGTCCATTTTTCCCGGACAAGCAGGGATTCCCATCATGCGCTCCTCCAAAGCCGGGCAGACTGCATCTCGGAAGGAGGAATGCCGCATGGACAGAAAACGACCCTTGCACCCCAGTCCGCTGGTGAAAACGCTTGCGGATGCTCAGCGCCGCATGAGCCACACCGACGTGCTTGGCTCGTGGACAGGCGTGCCGTGGGAGGACGCGGACGAAGAACCCGTGCAGGACGCTGATGACCTGTGACGTGCATTTGACGCGCGTGCTGGGGCTTCCCGCCGTGCTGCGCGGGCGCTCACAGGGGCATGTGGAACGCGCCGTACTCGAAAACGACGGTCACGCGCTGCGCGGGCTGATTGTCCGGCGCGGGTTCGGCGGCGCAAAGTGGGTCGCGAGGGACAGCATTGCCTTGCTCGGCGACGTTTCCGTCATCCTCCGCGCCTGCCCAACGCACCTGCCCCGCAAAACGGATTTCCGCCTGCGCACTGTCAAGGATACGCGCGGCTTGACCCTCGGCTGCGTGACGGATGTGCTCATCAGCGCGGACAATCTGCTCGTCAGTGAGCTGGAGGTCTCCCTCGGTTTGATTGACGATTTCCGCGACGGACGGCGGCGCATCCGCCACTTTTCCGCTTCACCCGACGGCGATGTTCTCGTTCCGGAAGGCGAAATTCTCTTGGAAGGGAGGGAAACGCAGTGAACAAGATGCTGATTGGCTCAGCGGTCGGTCTGGCAATGGGTATCGGGCTGATGATGCTGCCCGGCATTCGTCAGGATGTCCAGAAAGGCGCAAACAAAGTCAAGAAAGCCGTGCAGGACATGAGCGAAGGACAGCAATAATGGAGGCGGGCAGGATTGCACCATCATGCGTCCTGCCCGTTTTCCCATCCACTGCGAAAGGAGGAAAAGCGCATGGAGAAAGCCGTCACGCGGCGCAAATGGACAGCGGGGCTGCTGATCGCGGGCACGGTCGCGCTGGTGGTCGCATTCTGGTCGCTGATCATGTCGATGCTGTCGCTGCTGGCAGTCGCGGGCGTTTTGACGCTGCTGTCCCTGCCGCTGTGCAAAGTACTGGAAAAGCGTCTGCCCGGCGGCGCGGCGGCGGCGATCGCCTTGCTGACATTGCTCGGCGCAGTGCTGGGAATGCTCTGGGGGCTGATTCCGCCGCTCCTGCGGCAGAGTGCGCAGCTCATGTCACGCCTGCCCGCGCTGCTGGACAGCCTGCGGGAGCTGCTCACCCGATGGAGTGCTGCGCTCGAAGCGCGCGGTATCCCCCTCGGCGACATGCAGGCGGAGCTGTTCTCGCGCATCAGCGCCGCCGCGGGGCAGCTTGCCGCAACGCTCGTCAGCGGGATTCGCCGCCTGACCGGGAGCATCAGCCAATGGCTGCTTGCACCGCTGCTGTCGTTCTACTTTTTGCGTGACCGCAAGCGCTTTTGCCTCCTGCTGTCACTTGTTCTGCCCGTCAAGTACCGTGCGCGCGGCATCCGTGCCGCCCGTGAAATGCGCCGCGAATCCGCCCTTTACCTACGCGGACAGCTGATTCTCTCGCTGTTCGTCGCCGCCATGACCGCCCTTGCGCTGCTGCTCACGCGTACGCCCGGCGCGCTGCTGCTGGGGCTGTTCATGGGCGTGATGGAGCTGATTCCGTACATCGGGCCGTTCATTGCGGGCGTTCCGGCGGTGCTGCTGGCGCTGCAAAGCGGCTGGACGGCAGCGCTGTGGACACTGCTGGCAATTTGCCTTGTGCAGCAGGTGGAAGCGAACCTGCTCTCCCCGCGCCTGCTCTCCGGCGCGACGCGGCTGCATCCATTGGCGGTGCTGCTGGCGATTGCCTTCGGCGGCATGGCGGGCGGCGTAGTCGGAATGATGGCGGCGCTGCCGCTGGTTGTGTGCGTACGCGGCGCAGTTAGAGGGTGGCGGGAGTGAGAAAAGCACCTTGTATACAACCAGTCCGCAAAAAAATTATCGCCGCAGGGAATTTTCTTTCTCTGCGGCGAATATTGTATGCAATCAGGTTACATTGTGTAGGTTACTTCGCAATGAAGTTCACCAGACGACCCGGCACGAAGATAACCTTCGTCACAGTCTTGCCCGCGAGGATCTTCTGGATTTCCGGCAGCTGCTGGAGTTCCGTCTCCGCGCGTTCCTTCGTCATGTCGGCGGGAATCATCACGCGGCCGCGAACCTTGCCGCAGACCTGCACGGCGATTTCGATTTCCGACTTCACCAGCGCGTCTTCGTCCCACGTCGGCCACTTCTGATACGTCATCGTGCCGCCGAAGCCCTGATTCTCCCACATTTCTTCCGTGATGTGCGGCGCAACGGGGTTGAGCAGCAGGAGCAGGGTTTTGAGTTCCCCGCGCGTCACGCGGCCGGCGGAAACCATCTCATTCACCAGCGTCATCATCTGCGCGATGGCGGTGTTGTACTTCATGGCCTCGTAGTCCAGCGAAACCTTCTTAATCGTCTCATGCATGAGCGCGTTCAGCTTCTCGCTGTACCCTTCGTCGGGCGTCACGTTCTCCTGCAAGCGCCACACACGGTCAAGGAAACGGCGGCAGCCCTTCGCGCTCTGCGTACTCCACGGAATCGCCTGATCGAACGCGCCCATGAACATCTCGTACACGCGGAAAGCGTCCGCGCCGATTTCGTCGATGATATCATCCGGGTTGACAACGTTGCCGCGCGACTTGGACATCTTCTCGCCGTTCTCGCCCAGAATCATGCCGTGGCTGGTGCGCTTCTGGTAGGGTTCAGGCGCGGGAATCACGCCAATGTCATGCAGGAACAGATGCCAGAAACGGCTGTACAGCAGATGCAGGGTCGTGTGCTCCATGCCGCCGTTGTACCAGTCCACGGGCAGCCAATAACGAAGCGCTTCGGGCGAGGCAATGGCTGTTTCGCAGTGCGGGTCGCAGTAGCGCATGAAGTACCAGCTTGACCCTGCCCACTGGGGCATGGTGTCGGTTTCGCGCGTCGCCGGGCCGCCGCAGCACGGGCAGGTGGTGTTCACCCAGTCATGCATGACGGACAGGGGGGATTCGCCGGAATCGGTCGGCTCGTAGTTGTCCACCATCGGCAGCGTCACAGGGAGCTGATCTTCCGGCACAGCCACCATACCGCACTTGTCGCAGTGGACAATCGGGATGGGTTCACCCCAGTAGCGCTGGCGGCTGAACACCCAGTCGCGGAGCTTGTAGTTGACCTTCTTCTCGCCCAGCCCGTTCTTCTCCAGATACTCAATGATCGCTTCCTTCGCCTGCGCGACCTTCATGCCATCAAGGAAGCCGGAATTGACCATCACGCCGTCCTGAATATCGGTATACGCTGCTTCCTCAATATTGCCGCCCGCGACGACCTCAATCATCGGGATGCCGAACTTGTGCGCAAACTCCCAGTCGCGGGTGTCGTGCGCCGGAACAGCCATGATTGCGCCCGTGCCGTAGGTCATCAGCACATAGTCGCTCAGCCAAATCGGGATTTCCTTGCCATTGACGGGGTTGACGGCGCGGACGCCCTCAATCTGCACACCCGTCTTGTCCTTCGCCAGCTCGGCGCGTTCAAAGTCGCTCTTCTTCGCGGCTTCCGCGCGGTACGCCATGCACGCGTCGTAGTTGGTGATTTGGTCTTTCAGCTTGTCAATCAGCGGATGCTCAGGGGACAAGACCATGTACGTCGCGCCGAAGAGCGTATCCGGGCGCGTGGTGAAAACGCGCACCTTCTCGCCCGGCACGGTCAGGGCGAAATCTACTTCCGCGCCGACACTGCGGCCAATCCAGTTGCGCTGCTGCACCTTCACCTTGTCGATGAAGTCCACCGTGTCCAAGCCGTCGAGCAGCTTCTGGGCATAGGCGGTAATCTTCAGCATCCACTGCTTCTTGACCTTGCGGATGACCTGCGTGCCGCAGCGCTCGCACACGCCGCCGACAACTTCCTCATTCGCCAGACCGCACTTGCAGCTGGGGCACCAGTTAATCGGCATTTCGGACTTGTACGCCAGCCCGTGCTTGAACAGCTGAAGGAAAATCCACTGCGTCCAGCGGTAGTAGGACGGGTCGGTGGTGTTGACCTCGCGGGAATAGTCGAAGGAGAAGCCGATTTTCTGCAATTGCTCACGGAAGTGGTCGATGTTCTTCTTCGTCACGATGGCGGGGTGAACCTTGTTCTTGATGGCGTAGTTCTCCGTCGGCAGACCGAAGGCGTCCCAGCCGATGGGGAAAAGGACATTGCAGCCCTCCATGCGGCGCTTGCGGGCGATGATATCCATCGCGGTATTGGAGCGCGGATGGCCGACGTGCAGCCCCTGTCCCGACGGATACGGGAACTCAATCAGGCCGTAGAATTTCGGCATGGTGTAGTCGTTCTTCGCCTCGAAAACGTGACTGTCCGCCCAGCGCTTCTGCCACTTCGGTTCGATGGCTTTGGGGTCATAGGGTTTGAATTCCATGATGCTTCCTCCCTGCTTTTCTCGGACGGAACAAAAAAACGTTCCGCCCCTGCAAATTCTGCAAAGACGAAACGGATGTTTCGCGGTACCACTCTGCTTGTCCGGACGTGCCGAACCTCTCTTGCGCGTAACGTGCGCCATTCGCCGAACCCTTCGTCCGGTTTGCGCTCCGGGGCGAGCGGCTGACAGGCGTCTGACCGCGCTTCCACCAGCACGCGGCTCTCTGGAACAGACGGAACTTCCAGCGTTCCCCTTCATTGCGGGACAAGGTCAGTATAATGCTTTTGGCGGGCGTTGTCAAGGGTTTCGGTCTTTGCTTTTTCGGTGTTTTTACGCGCAGAATGGTTCGCTTCAGCCGAATTTTGTGCTATACTGTTAGCAATTATGCTGCGGCAAGGAGGAAAGGCGTTATGCACCTGATTATCCCCAAGAATTACAATCCCGTGCTGAACCTGCGGGATACGGAAATCGCTATCAAACTGGTCAAGGATTTTTTCGAGACGGAGTTAGCCCGCGCGCTGAACCTGACCCGTGTGTCCGCGCCGATTATGGTCACGCCCGGCAGCGGTCTGAACGACAACCTGAACGGCGTCGAACGCCCGGTATCCTTTGACGTTCTTGAAACCGGTGAAACGGCGGAAATCGTCCATTCGCTGGCGAAATGGAAGCGTCAGGCGCTCAAAACGTACGGCTTCCAGCCCGGTGAAGGGCTGTACACGGACATGAACGCCATCCGCCGCGACGAAACGACCGATAACATCCACTCGATTTTCGTCGACCAGTGGGACTGGGAGAAAATCATCACCCCTAAGCAGCGCACGATGGAGACGCTGCAAGCGACCGTCCGCGCGATTTACCTCACCCTGCGCAAGACGGAGGGCTTCGTCTGCGCGCACTATCCGCACATCAAGCCCGAACTGCCCGACGACATCACGTTCGTCTCGTCGCAGGAATTGGAGGATTTGTATCCCGACCTGCCGCCGAAGGAACGCGAATACCGGGCGGTACGCGAATACGGCGCGGTGTTCCTGATGGGCATCGGCGGTGCGCTGCGTTCCGGACAGATGCACGACGGCCGCGCCCCGGACTACGACGACTGGTCACTCAACGGTGACATTCTGCTCTATGATCCGCTGCTGGACATTGCGCTGGAAGTGTCGAGCATGGGCATCCGCGTTGACCCGGACGCGCTGCGCCGCCAGCTGGCGATTCGCGGCTGCGAGGAGCGCGCGGAGCTGCCATTCCAGAAGGCGCTGCTGAATGGCGAGCTGCCCCAGACGATGGGCGGCGGCATCGGGCAGAGCCGCATGTGCGTCTATCTGCTGCGCAAGGCGCATGTGGGCGAGGTGCAGGCGAGCCTGTGGCCGCTGGACGTGCAGGACGCGTGCAGGAAGGCAAATATTCAGCTGCTGTAAGCAAAGCAATGAGGGCAAGCCTGAAATGCGGCTTGTCCCCCTGTTTTATTATCCCGTATGAAATTGCCCCATCATGCAGAGACTCTCGCCGCTGCCCCATCTGCTTCATACTGCACGATCCACCGCCGAAATGTTTCCTGACTTACGCCTGCCTCTGCTGCTGCGTCACGCATGCTTTTCTTTCCGAATTTGCCTTTTGCTGATATCCCATAAAATGCTCCCTCCATGATTGACAGTTTGGTTTTTTACTGTCTCTCATAGAGGGAGCATATCACATTCCCCAGCATTGTCTTCATGTCCGCGCAGGGAAGCGTTCACTCCCCTGCGCGGACGTTTTTTGACTGGCTTATACTATTCCCAAATGAGAATTCGCGGCGCAAGCAGATGGCGCAGGTGAATTCGGAAATAGTATTACTTCTTTTCCGACCCCATCGCGCCCGTCATCAGGACAGCACCCGAAATCACGGCGAGCAGCATCAGGATGAAAGAGAGGATGAACGGAACGCCCAGCGCGCCGATGGTGGACGTGCCGCCGAAAATCAGCACGAGGTCATCCATGCGGAAGTTGATTTCCGTCACCAGATAACGGAACCACGCAACCAGTGTGCACGCCAGACCAGCCGCCGCCAGCAGACCAATCTTCTTCACGCCCGCGACGAGGTAGCACACTGCCGACACGAGGAGCAGCACCAGCACAACCGCGTCGAAGTTCATCTTCGTGGTCGCAGCCGTGTCAATGATGATGTAGAAGATAGCCGCCAGCACCGCAATCACCGCTGCGACAATCGAAAGCGTCTTGCGGTCAGCGGGCGCCGCCTTCTTCTTGACGTCCATGAAGTAGGACACCAGCATCGCGAGACCGAAGAGCGCTGTCAGCACAATCAGCACGATGCGCGCAATCAGCATGTCCGTCTCGACCCAAGACGTCGTGTGGACGACGTGGCTGGTTTCGTTCATGCCGTTCATAGCGGCGGAGTTCGCGTAGGCATAGAGGAAGTTCTTCGCCGAAGTGCGGAGGTTGTTCAGCAGCTTGCCGTCTTCCGCCGCCCAGCCTTCAATCTTCGACACCAGCCAGTCGCCGGAGGACAGCCAAGTGTCATTGCCCGCTTCCAGACCGATGGAAACGTCCATCCAGTTGCGGTTCGCCATAACAGCGTCCGTCAGCGTCACGCCGACGAATCCCCATTCCTTGCGCAGAACTTCGTTGCAAAGTCCGCTGTGCGCACCTGCCCAGCGCGTGCCGATACGGTTGAAGGAGGTCATGGCAGCGTTCGCACCGCCCTCTTCCACCGCGTACTGGAAACCCTTCAGGTAGATTTCACGAATCGCCTGTTCCGTCGCGAAGGTTGCAACCGACTGGCGGTACGTCTCAAAGTCATTGAGCGCGAAGTGCTTGATGTAGACGACCAGACCCTTCGAGCGAGCCGCTGCCACTTCCTGCGCCGCCATCTTGCCGGACAGGAAGCCGTCCTCGGAGTAATACTCGAAGTTGCGGCCGGAGTAAGGCGTACGGTGGATGTTCATCGCCGGGCCATACCAGCCAACCACGCGGTTGTCGGAGCGCAGCGCATCTTCACCCATCGACAGACCGACATTGTAGAGGATTTCCGTGTTGAACGTCGCCGCCATGACAGGTTCGGAGGTATACGCCACCGTGGAGTTATTGCCGGCATACGTCGCCTTGATGCCCTGCGGGCCGTCCGCTGCCACCGTCGCGGGCAGACCGATGGAGTCGATTGCCCGCGTGCCGTAGCCGGAGTGACCAACCAGTTCCGCCAAATCCGTCAGCGTCAGCTGATTGAGCAGATCCACCCACATCGGGTCGTCGTAGTCCTTGCCAATCAGGTTCGCCAAGGTGTAGTTCGTCGCGGTTGAACCCGTAATGGCCGTCTCGTCGGGCGCTTCCGCCGTGTAGTTGAATTGCAGACCGTTGATGATAGCGTCGTTCGCCGTCAGGCTGGCATAAGAAACCGGCCAAGTACCCTGCCAGTCGCTGCGGGACAGGTACGTCACGAGCTTCTCGCCGTAGCTGTTCAGATCCGCATCACCAAACTGGTTGGTAATCTTGTAGCCCGTGCCGGACACGCTGTACGTCGCATTGTCGTCGCTGTCGACCGTGAACTTGTAGACCTTCGCCGCGTCGCCAGGGGCATCCATCGCCGCCGCGCCGTTCGCGGTCAGCGTTGCGGTTTCCGCCTCTTCTGCGCCTTCCGCAGCCGGCGTTTCCTGTGCGATGGGGGCATAGCCCTTCGCCGCGAGGATGTTGTTCACCGCGTCGTGTGCATCCAGGCCAACGCTCAGGTAGTAGTCACCCGCTTCGAGAATGTAGGTTTTGTTGACATGTTCGTCGTAAACCGTCAATTCCTTGCGGTCAACCGTCACGGAGACGGTCTCGGATTCACCGGGCTGGAGGACATTCGTCTTGCCGAAGCCGACGAGCTGCACAGACGCCTTCTCAATCGCGTTCGCGCGGTCGAATTCGGTGTACGGCTGCTGACCGTAGACCTGCACGACTTCCTTGCCTGCAACGTTGCCCGTGTTCGTCACCTTCACCAGCACGGTGAAGCTGTCGGTTGCCGCGTCGTAGGTCACGCTTTCCAGCGCCTGTTCAAACGTGGTGTAAGACATGCCATAGCCGAAGGGATACGCGACTTCCTCGCCGTACACCCAGCTGTCGCCCTTGGACGCGAAGATGCCCGCATTGCCGGACGCGTTGCCCTGCTCCATGACCGCATCTTCATAGCGCGTTTCGTAGTACTTGTAGCCGACATAGATGCCTTCGGATTCCACCAGATAGTGAATCGCATAGCGCACCTTCGTCTTGTCGCCCGGCACGCCGTCAATCGTCACGCCGCCGACCGCGCCCGTCTCTTCATCCGCATTGGTGTAGACATAGGAGCCGAAGTTCTGAATCGCTGCGGAGGACAGGGAGGACACGGAGTAGGTGTCCACCAGTCGGCCAGAGGGGTTCACGTCGCCCACCAGAATCTGCGCCACCGCGTTCAGGCCATACTGACCGGGGCCGCCGATCCACAGGCAGGCATCCACGCCGTATTCCGGATTGTTCACCCAGTCCATCGCCATGGCGTTGGAGGAGTTAATCAGCACAATCGTCTTGCTGAAGCCCTGCGAAGCCACATACTTGAGCAGCTCACGCTCGGAATCCTGCAATTCAAAGTACGACGTACCGTCGGTGAATTCGCCGGTGTACAGGTCAGCGCCTTCGCCGCCGGAGCGCCCGATAACGACAATCGCCGCATCCTTGTAGCCGTCCAGATTCACGCCGGAAGATGCCACCGCGTCCGCCGAAACCTCGGCAATGCGGGTCGTCGCCGGGACGTCCGCATATTCGGTGAACATGCCGGGCGTGGAGCGGTTGGTCTTGTCTTCCTTCATCTGCGCAATCTGCGCGCTGTACCAGTCCATCATCGCGGTGTTGACGTTCAGACCCGCCGCCGTGAGCGCGCTGGTCATTGTCGCCGCCTTGCTGGTATCAACCTGACCGGAACCCGTGCCGCCATAGATGGTATCAACTGCGCCGCGGCCGAAAACGGTCACGCCCAGCCCTTTTTCCATCGGCAGCGCGCCGTTGTTCGTCAGCAGCACAGAGCCTTCGCCCTGAATCTGCTCACACAGCGCCTTCTGCCACGCGGTCAGCGCATCATCGTCACGCGTGCCGTCTTCCTTCAGGAAACTGGAGGCATAATAGGTAGCGTTCTTGCTGGGGTCATCCGTCACCACGCTCGTGGTCACGATGCCCAGTTCCTTGTTGATCATCATGGCGTAAGCAGCCGTGAAGTAACTGCCCACCAGAACAATCGTCAGGAGAATACAGGAGATGGATGTCAAGAGTGCCAAGAGTTTTGTGCGTTTCATGGACACCTTTCCCTTTCTATGAGGGCTCAGCGCCCCCTTTGATGTGCGGATTCTATCACAAAAAAACGACACGAAGCGCATTCGTGTCGAAACTGGTTGTTTTTTGTGCGTAAATCGTCATGCGGACTGCTGTGGACGCGGCAGCAGAAGTGAGAGGGTGAACATCTGGTCTTTCGTGTCGATGCTCATATGCCCGTCGTACTTCGCGATAATATAGCGGATGGAGCGCAGTCCGAAGCCGTGGTACTGTGTGTCCTTCTCCGTCTTCGGCAGTCCCTCGTGCATTTCCGGCGGCTTGCTGCAAAAATTCTCGAAGACAATCTGCGTCATACCCACCACGTCGCTGACGCGGATATTGACGCTGCGGTTTTCGGGCGCTTCCGCCATCACCGCCTGAATCGCGTTGTCCAGCGCATTGCCGAAGATGGAATAGATATCGGACTTTTCAATGGGCGCGAGCAGCGATACATCCAGCATCGTCGTCAGCAGAATGTGATTTGCGCTGCAATACAGGCTCTTTTCAGACAGCACCGAATCCAGCGCCGCATTGCCCGTGTGGAACGTGTACTCATAGCGCTGAATCTCCTGCTCCACCTCGTCAAAAAACGCCGCGTGTTCATCCAGCTGCTGTGCCCGGCGGTAGGTATCAATGTGATAGCGCAGGTCGTGGCACTTCATGTTGATGCTGTCAATCGTCTTGCCCAGCAGCTGATGCCTGGATTCCTCCCGCGCCAGCAGACTCTCGATGATTTCCTTCTCGCGGCGTATTTCGTCGGCGTACATGCACTGATAAATCAGCACCATCACCATAATGACCGAGAGAATCGAGAACAGGCGGTCAAGCAGCGAAATATCCGTCGGCAGCGACACGGAACGTACAAACACCGTCAGCAGCGTCACCAGCGTCAGGAACAGCACCTTCCAGTTGCCGAGCTTCAAATCGCCGTTCTCCGGGAAACGCCGCACGAACATCAAGTAGCACATGGCATACACCACCACGAACGATACGCCGGAGAGCAGATAGAACAGCGGATCGCGCGGCTTGGACATCCAGCATGTCGCCAGTCCGCCGACCTTGAACGCCAGATTCTGAATCGCATAGGAGGAGATGCCAATGCAAAGCGCATTCGTCGTCGGAAGGTCCATCGTCAGGCACAGCACCAGCAGCGATTCGGCAAAAATCGCCGCCACGCGCGCAAAACGATGCCCCAGCAGCGGATGAAACCATGCCAGCACCAAGTAGCACAGCACCACCGGCAGCACAATTTTCAGCGGGCGCAGCCGCGACTTCATCCGCACAACGAACAGCCCCTCCGCCAGCAGAATCTGCACCGCGAAGAACATATGGAATGGAAAATCATTGTTCAGATAATTCGCCAAGTTCGTCAGCATCTTCGTCACCTCACGCCGTAATAGCGGTTGACCGCATTCAGAAAGTCCCTGCGCATCGCGCGCGACAGCGGAATCGCTTCGCCGTGAACCGTCACATCGTTCTTTCCGACCATCGTCACGAAGCCCAGATTGGCGATATAGGAATGCGAGCTTCGGCTGAATTCCGCGCCTAACTGTTCCTCCGCCTCCTGCAAGGACGAGCGGACGGGGAATTCACCCTGCGCCGTATGATAAATGACATGGTGATTGCTGCCCTCGGCATAGTAAATCTCGTTTTTCTCCAAAAACAGGATGCTGTCTTTTGTTTTCAGGCAAATTTTCGACTGCCGGTACTCCACCCGCTTGAACGCCTTGTTCAGCTTCACAGTCAGCCCCGGCAGCGTCACCGGCTTGACCAGAAAGCCGATGGCGTCCACCTCATAGCCGCGGATGGCGCACTGGCTGAGGCGCGTGGTGAAAATCAGGATAGCGTCCGGGTGACTCCGCCGCAGCTGCTCCGCCGTCGAAAGGCCGTCCATGCCCGGCATATCAATGTCCATCAGCACAATGTCCGGATGCTCGCACCCGACGAGAAACGACGCCCCGTCCGGGTAGAACACCAGCTGCTCCATGCGCCCCGTTTCCGCCAGATACTGCGCCACCAAGCCCTGCATATACTGGCGCGTCTCCAATTCATCATCCACAATGGCGATGGTCATAGGCTGCCCTCCGATTGTTTGGTTGTTCTATTATAACAAGCTGTGCAGCGGATGTAAAGGGGCGGAGCGGGATAGAAAAATGCCGTTTGGCTGCGAGTCATATCCCACCCTTAGTTTTTCCACAAAGTTTTGCGTTTTATGGAAGAATCAGGTGCACTTATTCGTTTTATTTGTGGCGGAGGTGCTTTTTTTCTCCCCTGCAAGCAGGATTTCCCTGCTTCTGCGCGAATTTCTTCTACAATAGATAAGGAGGTACGCCCATGAAACGCTTCTTCCTCGTGCTGACCTTCCTGACCCTCTGCCTCATGCTGTGCGCAAGTGCTTCCGCGGACAGTGCGCCGATGCAGCTGATGCGCATGAACCCGCTTGCGTTCAGCAAGCAGCCCACCCGCATTGAGAGCGTGACCCCGACCCCCGACGGCAGCTTCGTCATCATCTACTTTGCGGACAGCGACACCGCCGGAATGCAGGAAATGCGGCTGGAACTGTTCGATGCGGTGGGTGCGTCCCTGCTGTCCGCCGCGCTGGGGGATGCCAATCTGCTGGAGGAGGGTGCGCCGTATCCGCGCGGACAGGTGATTTTGGAGAAAAACCGCTTCGTGTGCGAATATTACCCGACATTACGACGATGGAAGTCTACAAGCAGCGCATCTACCGCTACACGGGGAAGCAGGTGCAGAAGCCGACGACGAAGAAGCTGAAATTCGGCGCGGCGTGCTATGCCGAGCGTGTCGGGGATTACATGTTCCGTATGCAGGCACATTCGGAGGACGAAAGCGACGCTTCGCCCTACCGCACGGTGAAAATCTCGCATATTGCCAGCGGGAAGCAGAAGACGCTGTATCTGTACGACTGGTCGTTCTGCGCCTTCCCTGATGCAGACGGGAATCTGCTGTTTGCCCAGCAGAACGAGCGCGGGAATCTGGAAATCCGCCAGTATAGCGCGTCGATGCAGGAGACGATTGTCGAGCTGGACAGCGGCTATTTCGACGACAACCTTTCCTATGTTTCTTCCGCCGCCTGCATCGAATCAACAGCATATCTGCTGATTTCGCAAGGGTTCTCAAAATACACTTTGCTGACTTACGACCGAGAGGCACAAAAAATCACCGACAGCCGGGCATTCTCCGCAGCAGAGGACGGCTATTTTATTGCCGACTTCAAAACCGCAGGTTCTTCCCTGCTGTCGGTGGATGCCCATTGGAATGTCCCCTTGCAGCGGCGTGAGCTGCACATCTATCTGTTAGGCAGTGATTGGACGCGCACCGCCCTGCCCTTGCAGCACGATTTCTGCTTATACGTCTATGCGGCACAGGAAAGCATCACGACCGTCGAGGCAGACGGCAGCACCTACTTCCTCTGCCAATACGTTCTTCACACTTCCGGCATATCCTCCGACGAAATGTAACGCAGCAACGTCACCAGCTTGTCCCGCTGCATTTGCTCCACGCTTTCCACCGACCATCCTCCTTCCTTATCAGGGAGATACCAAATCTGCCAGTACGTCCCGTCGGACGCGCAATGCTCCGTAACCAGCCCGCGCCCCGAAAACATGAACTCTTGTTCGTTTGCATCCAGCATCAGCACCTCTTGATATGTATGCGTACCCTCCGCCAGCGCTGCGAAATCCGCCGCATCCCGGCGCGCCGTCAGCAGCACAAGCATCGTCATCGTGCCATCGTCCAGGGCGTAGAACACGAACAGGCGGCTGCCGTCCGCGAGCGAATAGACCAGATACGGATAATCTTCCGCATCCTCCGCCGAAGCCCCTGCATTCGGGAAACATTCGCGAAGCGCGGCGATGTTCTTCTTCTCGTCCGGCAGCTGCTTCAAATCGACTTGCTGAACGGCTTCGTGCGCGCTGACTTCCGCCATTTCCGCCGCATCGGGCGCGAAGTAGATCAGCAGTTCATCCAGCGTATAGGGCACATCGGCGTCTTCCTGCGCCATCACATACGCCAGATACGCCGTCTTCAACCCGTCCTCCTGCCCCTTCACGCCATCGTAGACCGTCAGATACAGGTCGGTGAAGACGTTCGGGCAGTCCCTCTGCCAGCAGACGACGTAACCGTCCGCCGTGATTTTCGCATGGATTTCCGCGCCGCTGCCGACATCCACCACGCCGGGAATTTCCGCCGTAGCCGTGCTGCTCACCACATCGTAGACGTGAAAGAGCGTATCCTCAGTCGGGATTGTCCCCGCGAGCAACTGCCGCTCACTATCAAGAATAACGTAATCCTGCACCAACAGCTGCTGTGTTTCCATGTCAGCGGCGAACGTCGCAACAAGCGTCTGTCCGTCCCGCTTCCAAATGCCGACGGTATAGTTGAGCAGCTTTTCGGGGCTTCCCCACTGCGCGGTGATTTCGTCCTGCGGCACGCCCGTCAGCGTATCCTCTGCCGCAAAGGCGCAGCAGGACAGTCCCAGCGCCAGCAGGAGGAGGAGGGAGAGAAGTTTCTTCATAGTGCAGCATACTCCTTTCGTTTTTCGCGCGGCAAACCTTTCAGTTACGCCGCTTCGCTCGCCGATGCAAACAAAAACACCTGAAATTCCTTGCCGGATTGGCTTTCTGCAATCATTTCGTCGCTGTAAACAGGCTTTTCGCCCACCCACACCTGATGGAAGCGCAGCGTAATGCCTTCTTTCACGTTGATTTCCACATACAGACGAAAGTTCCCGTCGGGGTACGTCATGCTGAGTTTCTCATAGAGATTTTTTCCCACTGCAAGTGCAAGTTCTTTGAGCATAGCAAGCTCCGAGTGCTTGATTTTGCCCGTATACAGGTGAAAGTGGTTGCAGAACGATTCGTATGCCGTGCACCCGGATGCAATGCACGCATCGGGAATCACCTTCGGTGCTCCCGTCATGCTCAATTCGTTCTCTTCGGCGGCGCGAATCAAGATGGCATCCTTGCAGCGAACCTGCTGGAATCGCATGGTCAGCAATGACGGCAACTCGCGCAGCATTCCTTGAATCTCTTTGCGCATACATCCTCCTTTCGATTCCATTTTTTCGCCCTCCCCTGCCTATTTCCCTGCTGATTCCCCATGCTGGCAGAAAAATTTACAATTTGCAGGGAAATTCTCCGCCACACAAAAAGCAGCCCTCCGGATCTTCATCCAAGAGAGCTGCCAATGCGCAATGCATCAGGCTTCCTGCTGCTTTTCGCGGAAAATTGCTCGGAAAATCAGGCGCACAAGCGGACCGCAATAAAACATCTGGTAGCAGATTGCCATCGGGAAATTCATCGCCCATGTCTGCACCCATGTTGCAAACGTCTTTGTATCCTTAAACAGAATGGTCGCGACCAAGCTCATCAGCGGGCACATGATGCAGCAGATGCAGATAGAAATGGCATAGGTGATGAACTGCGGTCTATCCGTCGGCCGCATGACCGTAAACGCCAGCCTCCTTGCAATTTTCCCGACGGCAAAAAACTCCAGCACAAAGGCAATGGGCACCATAATGGGCAGTTCATAGAGCGCAAGCAGGAAACTTTCAGCAGTTAGTCCGCCTGTCGCCAGCGCAACATTGTAAACCACCATGCCATAGACCATGATGGTCGCCATGATAGCAGTCAGCACAACATCCTGAAACTTGTTCTTGGGCATAAAAAAAGACCTCCCTAAAATGATAGCAAATCAGCAGACGATGTGTTGTTCGTTATCATCCCATAGGAGTGTGCGTTTCCAATATTAACCACTATTCTGTTTGCAGATTGATTATATCACATTTCCTTTTTCTTTTCAAGCCTCCACGCAAATTTCCTCTGCACATAAAAGCAGCCCTCCGGATTTTCCTCCAAGAGGGCTGCCCATTTTATCAGCTTACTTCGCCGCGTTTGCCGCCGCGATTTTCGCCTTCTGCCGCTTGTTGCAGCGCACCGTGCGCACAATCGCCAGCACCAGCCAGACGCCCACGAGGGTGAATGCGCCGATGTTAATCCAGTGCAGGTATTCCTGCCAAATCGGGGGATTGTAGCCGATGACCTCCGCGTTCATGGCATTGGAGTTCACCAGCGCGTACATCACATCCTTCACCGCGCGCTTCAGCACAATCGCGTCGCCCGCGTCGGAGGTGTCACAGTCCGTCCACATGGCGCTCTGCTGCGTCGCAAGGTCAAGGCTGCCGCCGGCGTAGAACATCATGCGCGGAATCATGTACTGCGGAATTGTATTGAAGTCGCAGATAACCAGCCCGTTGAAGCCCCATTCGTTGCGCAGGATTTCGGTCAGCAGACGGTAGTCGCCGCCCGTCCAGCGCGTTCCGATGCGGTTGAAGGAGGTCATGATACCGCGGGTTTCGCCCAGCTTGACGGTATACTCAAACGGCTTCAGGTAGATTTCGCGCAGCGCCTGCTCGCTCAGCCAGCTCAGGTCGCCGCCGATGGAGCGGTGCGTTTCCTGCTCATTCGCGACGAAGTGCTTGACCGTCGGCAGCACGCCGCGGCTCTGGATACCCTGCACTTCCGCCGCGCCCATCATGCCGGAAATGAACGGGTCTTCGGAGAAATACTCCGAGCAGCGACCGCCGAAGGGGCTGCGGTGGATATTGACGCCGGGCGCGTAAATGCTGGAATACGGCTGACCTGTCGCCTTATCGCCAATGGTGCCTTCTTCGCCGATTGCTTCGCCCAGTTCGTTCATCAGGTTGATGTTCCAAGTGGACGCCATCACGGGTTCGGAGACATACTGGCAAGTGCCGTTGACCTGCTCTTTGCTCATGAAGCAGGTGAAGCCCGACGGGCCGTCGCCGTGAATGGTCGCCGGCAGACCGACGTTCTCCATCGCCAAGGTGTGGTATGCGCCGTTGTTGATGAGGGCAATCATCTCTTCCTCGTCGCAGCCCATCATCAGCTCTTCCCAGCGTTCGTCATCGTAGGAGACAACCGGCTCATAGCCTTCCGCTTCCGCAGAGGGCAGCAGGTCGCGCAGGGTCAGTGTGGGTTCTTCGCCGAACCACGGGTATTCTTCCGAATCAAAATCAGTCGGATTATTGTGCTCTTCGCTGCGGATTTCCTCATAGAGGCGATCCGTGCCCGCGTGCTGCTGCGCGGTCTGCGGCGTGGGCCAAGTGCCCTCCCAGTCCGCGCGGCTGAGCATGGTGTCCAGCTGCCAGTCGCTGTCGAGGAAGTTCTCGGAATCGGTGTAGCGGTTGACGACTTCACTGTCCGTCGTCGGGTCGGTGCCAATCTGCACATCCGCCGCCAGATTCAGCGCAATCGCCTTTTCGGATTCATGCGCGTTGCGGGAGACATACAGCGTGTACTCGCCCGCTTCCAGTTCATAGCCGCTGAAACCGTTGCTGTTTGCGTCGCGGTAATCGTAGCTCGCCGCGGAATACGGGTCAAAGCTGACCGTCACCGTCTCGCTCTCGCTGGGCTGAAGGAGTTTCGTCTTTGCAAAGCCGACAAGCACCTTGTGCGCCTTTTCGATGCCGCCCAGCGTGTAGGGCGCGGAGGCGTACAGCTGCACCACTTCCTTGCCTGCGACGCTGCCCGTGTTCTTCACCGTCACCGGGACGGTGATGGTCGTGCCAAGTTCGATTTCGCTTGCGGAGGCATCGCCCACCGTCCAGTCGAACGTCGTGTAGCTCAAGCCATAGCCGAAAGGATAGACGACGTTGGCATTGTACCAGTCCTCGCCATCCGTTTCGCCGCGCGTCTCATAGTAGCGGTAGCCGACGTAAATGCCTTCTTCGTAGTCCACGGAGTAGTACATGCCGCCGTCATACTTGTCGGTCGTGTCCGGCAGACAGCCCGTGCCGAAGTTTACGAAGGACGGATTCTTGGTGAAGTCCGCCGCCCATGTGTCCACCAGACGGCCGGAGGGGTTCACGTCGCCGTTCAGAATTTCTCCCAGCGCGGTGATGCCGTTCGAGCCGGTGAAGCCAATCCACACCGCCGCATCAATCTTATCCGCAAAGGCGGCGTAGGCGCTGTCTTTGAGGAATGTCGCTTCAAAGCTGGAGGGCGTGTTGAACACAACGACAACGCGCTTGAACGTGCCGTCGGTGACAGCGGTCAGCAGATCAATTTCGTTCTGGTCAAGCTCCAGATAGTGGCTGTCCGCAGACACAGCGCCCTCACTGTCGCCCTGATAGCGGGGCAGGTCAAAGCCCTCGCCGCCAATGCGGGTGATAACGACCAGCGCCGCGTCGGAATAATCCGCATAGCTGTTCTTCACCGCGTCGGCGTACTTGCTCTGGGGCGTTTCAGCGGTTGCAATCTTCTGATTGTCGCCGTTGTCAAGGTCGCTGGAGTTCGCGGTGCGCACCGGGCCGGACTGGCTGCTCTCATAGAAGCGCTTCAGCGTCGGATTGGTGACAAAGCCCGCGTCGTTCAGGCTCTCATACAAGTTCTTGTTATTGCTCGTATCGAAGCCGCCCGAACCGGAGCCGCCATAGGACAGGTTCACACTGTTCTTGCTGAACACGGAAATCCTCGCGCCCTTGTTCATAGGCAGCGCAGCGTTCTCGTTCTTCAGCAACACAAAGCCTTCTTCCGCCAGCTTCAGGTTAACTTCCTGCGCATTCGCAAAGGCTTCTGCCTTGTTCGTTGCCTTTTGTGTTGGGTACACAGAGGTCACTTCGTCGCTGTAAATCGGGCGCTGGCTGCCGAACAGCGTGTCCATCAAGCCGCCGAGTTCACCCGCGCTCAGTTTGAAGTCGATGGCTTCACCAATCGCCGCCATCGGCTTGTCCAGCAGGCTGTTCATGTTGCCCGGCAGACCGACGACCAGATAGTTGCCAACGCAGTCCGCCAGCAGCACGATAACCGTCACAATAGCCCAGACGACCAGTGCTTTGCTCTTTTTCGGACGATTCTTCTTTGCCATAGGTTTGTCTCCTTATTTTGCAGAAATGGCGGTGTATGCGGCGGAGTTTGCCGCATACACCGCTGCTTGAGGAGGAGCAGAGGGGAAATGAGGAGAATCCCCCTTGCTTATGGATTACTTCTGGTAGTTGCCCGTCGCCGGCTCGTTGTGGTTCTCGTCCCAAATCAGCACAGCTTCCGTCGTCACCTTCACGCAGTCCACAATCGGGGCATACGCCTTGAAGGTCGTGCCGTCCACCTCATTGGTGTTGTTCGTCATCAGCTGAATCAGGTTCGCGCCCTTGTTCAGGTGCACGCCCTTGATGGAAATCAGGTCGGCACACTGCGGCATACTGCTCTGCGTTGCCTCGATGGTCACGCGCGGATAGCTCTTCGCTTCGCCGTTGACAATCACCTGATAGTCGTTGCCGTCATAGGACATGGTGACGAATTCGCCCGTGATGCTCACGTCGATGGTCGCGTCATCCACATCCATATCGGACGCGATGTAGAACTCCAGCGAGATGCCGCTGGCGTAGAGGTAGCCGACCATGCGGTTGCCGCTCGCGCCGACGGACTCGTTGTAGATAATCATGCTTTCTTCCTGCGCAGAACCGGAGTAGCTGGGGCCAATCTTGCCGGTCAGGTCGGTATCCTCCGCCTCAAAAACATAGGTGTTCTGACCGGACACGGTTTTGTTCCACGCCGCCTTGATGGTGGTGTCAGCGGCAATCGGCTGGGAGAAGTCGAAGTCGCTGCCGTTTTCGTCCACCCACTTGTCGAAGGCATAGCCCGTGCGCTCGGGGTTGGCGACAGGCTGCTTGACCTGCGTGCCGACTTCAACGGGGTAGGAATACTGGTTCAGGAGAACGCCATAGTAGTCATAATCAAACGTCACGGTGACAAAATCCGCGCCAACCTTCTTCCAGAAGGCATACACGGTCGTGTCGCCCGTCACGGGAGCTGCGAAATCATAGGTGTGCGTGTAGTCCGCATCGGCGTACCACGCGACGAACTCATAGCCGTCGCGCGCGGGCGCAGCGGGTTCACTGGCGGTGCCGCCCTTGGAAACTTCCTGCGTGGATGCAGCGGGCGCGCCGTCGTAATTCAGGTCAAAGGTCACGACGCACATGCCCGCAACAACCTCAATCTTGAACACGACGCGCTTTTTGCCGACCGTCGCGGTCACATTCTTGGTGTTCGCGGTCTTCATCGTGGGTTTGGACAGCTTGACGCTGCTGTCCGTCATGGCGACGATTTCCGTCGTGCCATCGTCGTAGGTAACTTTCAGCGTGCCGCCCTCGGCAGAAAACTCTTCGCCGATGACGTACACCGTCTTGTTGGGCATGGTTTCGACCTCGACGGAGGTCACTTTCTTGTCATCCGCCAGCGCCGAGCCTACCTGCGCCAAGAGGCAGACAGACAGCACCACAGCAAGGCACAGAGAACCGAATTTCTTCAGCCAGTTCATTTTTTTCTCTCCTAATTGTAGATAGTAGGCTTGGCGAAAAAGCCAGCCGCCAGACCGCCGACGCGCAGCGTTCGACAGCCCGGCGGCTTTTGCCCCGCCCCGCGCCTGCGCCGCAAGAGGATGCAGCGTCAGGCGCGGAGCAGACGTTTGTTCACAAACCGTGAGGATTCATACTAATTCGATTCTAAGGATACCCCTTATAATTGCGCCCAAACCATCCACATCATCCCCGCCGACCCGAATTTCGAGAAAAAGCGCAATTCAAGCGCACTGTTTGCACGCGAAATAAACCTCGTTACGCAACCTTCATTCGATTGCGAGCAAGGTATAAATTCGCAAGTGCAAACAGCGTGCAGCAATGCTGATGCAGTTTTTCCCGTCCTCGGAATCGTGTTTTGCAAAAATGAAAGATTCTCTTTATCACGCAAAACACATGTTCCACTTTGGAACGAACCGAGGATTTCGCATGTTCGATTGCTTTGAGCAGCTCGAACTTTTCGCCGCTTGCTTTCTTCAGCTGCGACGGACGCTTGTTGATTTGATACAGGATAGGCTTTCCTTCATTGTTGACAAGAACAGCATCATCCTTCTTTTCTGCACCCAGATACCCGCTGTCACCATAAACATCCTCCTCCGTTCCTTGCAGAAGCTCGGCAACCATGTTGCTGTCGTGTACATTGGCAGATGTCGTTTCCACCGTGTGAACCAGTCCGCTGTCCGCATCCACGCCGATGTGCTCCTTGTAGCCGAAGTACCATTGGTTGCCCTTTTTGACGGAATGAGCTTCCGGAT
>ERZ773194.252-NODE-252-length-71035-cov-10.176233_pt1 | contig 71035 bp, 55 predicted proteins | sample MGYA00511240_ERZ773194 | MGnify/ENA primary metagenome ERZ773194 (study PRJEB29015, sample SAMEA2737774) | human gut metagenome | biome: human gut; feature: human-associated habitat; material: faeces | place: China | collected 2012 ... | reverse complement strand
CGACTGCCATGCGCTTTTCGCCGGAACGCCTCAGAAATAACGTCCCCGCAGGGCTGACGCCTGAACGGTTTTGCGCACTGTTTGTCGGGACGGAATTTGACCGCGCCCGCCTCCTGACGCAGGCGGCGCAGTGCCTTGCGCCGGAACTGTCGGACTGCACCCCGGCGCCGGAGGAAGGTTGGCTGCGGGCAGCCTATACCTACCTGACGAACGGCCTGTTTGCCGACCCGGAATACCGTGCGCCCGCGGCGGAAATGCAGCGGGGGATCGCGCTGCTGATCGCCGTTCTGGAGGCGCTGCTTGCCTGCGAGGACGCGCCTTTTGACCCGCTGACCGATCTTCTGCCCATAGATCCGGCGCTGGATACGCACATTCCGGAGGAGTATGCGCGCTTCTGCCTCGCGGCGGAGGACAGCCATTTTCTTCTGACGCTGCGCCTGAGCCGGGAACTGATGCCCTTCGATGCGGCTTCGCATACCATCGGCGTGCGCAATGTTGCCGTCCGCACGGCCTTGGCGGCGCACGAGGCGGGACTGCCTGTGGATGTGCCGCTGGTCGCGGCGGCGTCCCTGTCGCACGACATCGGCAAATTTGCCTGCCGCGGCGCGGATGCCGCGCGGATCCCCTATTTGCACTATTACTATACCTGGCAGTGGCTTGTCGACCGCGGTCTGGAGACCATCGCGCATATCGCGGCGAACCACTCGACGTGGGATCTGGAATTTGAAAATCTGACGATCGAATCGCTGCTGCTGATCTACGCGGATTTCCGCGTCCGCGGCAGCCGGGAAAACGGCCGGGAGAAGATGCGCATCTGCACCCTGGAGGAGGCTTACGGCATTATCCTCTCCAAGCTCGCGGACGTGACGCCGGAAAAGCGCCGCCGCTACCAGATGGTCTACAGCAAGCTGCGCGATTTTGAGCTGTTTCTGCGCGGCCGCGGCGTGCGGGACGACGGCAGCACGGAAAAGTCGGCCGCCCGCGACGCGGCGCTGCTTTCGCAGGAGGACGTGCTGGGCGCGCTGCGCGATCTGACTTTTGCCAATAACATCCGCCTGATGAACGCCATCAGCACGGATGCCTCCTTTGACCTGCTGCTGGAGCAGGCGCGCGGGGAGAAGAATACCCAGCGCATCCGCACCTATCTGCGCCTGTTCGATGAGTACAATACCTATATGTCACGCGGCAACAAGCAGAAGCTGCTGGGCTTTTTGTATGAGCTTCTGATGTACCCGGAGGGCGATGTGCGCCGCATCGCGGGGCATATCATGGGCCAGATTCTGGCCAACAGCGGTCCGCGCTACCGCAAAATGCTGCCCTCCGCCGCGCCGAAGTCGGCCATGGCGCCGACGATGCTGGCGCTGCTGGACGAATCTGTCGCGCTATGGGACAGCTATGTGATGCAGTGCCTGCACCCGGATCATAAGATCGCGCACAAGCACGCGCTGCGCATTTCCAATTCGCTCAAGGCGATCTGCGAATCGCTCTTTGCAAGCTGCGAGCCGCAGCTCGCGCCGGAGCTGGCACAGCCGCTGTTTGCACATTTTGACGGCCTGCCGGAAACGGACTGCTTTGTTCTCTTTGACGCGATGTGCCATGTGCCGCCGTCCGCGGTGTCGAAGAAGCTGTTTGCCGCCGCGGAGCCTCCGCTCCTGCGGATGCTGCGCAGCGGGGTGGATCGCTGGCAGATCAACGCCCTGCGCTGCATCCACCATCTGCGCAGCTGCGCAGACGGGGACTTCCTGCGGAAGGCGGCGCAGCCCCGCGGGGAGGAGACCCCGGCGGTCACGTATCTGCGCGAAAAACTGTTCGGCGGTCTGCCGACCATGCAGCCGGACGTGTCGCTTCTCTATTTGAGCAATCTGAAAAACGCGGTGCACTGGATCGTGAAAATTGAGCAGATTGACATGCTCTGCGACGATGTGCGGCAGCACAGCGAGAACGCCTTTCATACCGCGATGCACCTTTCCAACCTCCTGTCCGTCAGCGAGCACCTGCCGGTGCGTGAGCACGCGGGCGAGGCGCTTCTGACCGTTGCGGACTATCTGACGGTCGATCAGCGCAACGAGATCGCGGTCGATCTCCTGCGTGAGCTGGAAAACGGGCAGGAGCAGATCGCACGCTTCATCCCGCCCTACCTCGGCAGGCTCGTGTGCAGTCTGCCGGAGAAGGAGATCATGGAGGCGGTCGATTATCTGGAGGCGCTGCTGCGCTCCGGTACCGTCCGCCCCGCAGGCCCGGCGCTTTCCGCGCTCGGCAGCCTGATCGCCTCACTGCCGGAGGGCTCGCGGGAATTGACCGACCGCTGCCTTGGGCTGCTTCTGGTCGGCGTGGCGCATTACCACGCGCCCATTCACCAGAGCGCGCTGTGCGTGCTGTGCCACGACCTGATCGCCAATGAGGCGCTGCCGCTGCGCCTGCGCAGCTACTGCTTCACACGTATCCACAAAAAACTCCTGACGCTCCTTTCCGAGCCGGAGCCGGGGCAGCTCAGCTTCTTCAACCGTGCCGCCATGCTGAATCATCTCTATCGCTTTATGGTACACTACACGGTAGAGCAGGGAGCGTTCCAATTTGAAGCGCCGAAGCCTGTGGCCTTTTTCCCCGGCACCTTCGACCCCTTCTCCGCCGGGCATAAGGCCATCGTCGAAGAAATTCGTGCCCGCGGCTTCGAGGTCTACCTCGCGGTGGACGAATTCTCGTGGAGCAAGCGGACTCTGGCCAAGCTCCTGCGCCGCAGGATCGTGCGGATGTCCGTGGCCGACCAGTGGGACACCTATCTCTTCCCGGACGATATTCCCATCAATATCGCCATGCCGGAGGACCTCCGGGCGCTGCGCGCCTGTTTCCCCGGCCGTCAGGTGCGTATCGTCGCGGGCAGCGACGTTATCCGCCATGCCTCCGCCTACCGCAGCGAAGCGCCGGACGGCGCGGCGGCCTTTGACCATATCATCGTCCGGCGTCCTGCCGAGGAGGAGACCGGACTGCCGCCCGTCACCTCCGTCCTGCGCGGCAGCGTGGTCGAATTCTCCCTGCCGGAGCAGATGGAGGACATCAGCTCGACGCGCATCCGCGACGCCATCGACAAGAATCTGGATATTTCCGCGCTGGTCGATCCCATCGTGCAGGCATATATCTACGAATACGGCCTGTATCTGCGCTTCCCCATTCTCAAGCGCGAGCTTGCGCCGCAGGATCTGTATTTCACCGGCGTGAGCGAGGGTGCGCAGGTCTATCTGTGCTCGCGCCGTTTGCAACGTACCGTCGGCTCGGCAAGCTCGCACAGTGTGACCATCGCCGGGCTTTATGACGAGCTGCACGACGTGGAGGCTTGCTCCAGCGTGCGCCGCCGCACCTCAGGCAAGCTCCTGATGATCGACGGCGTGGAGGCCGGCGGCTCACGGGAGCATATGCGGATGCTCCTGAACGAGCTTCTGGTCCGCAGCCTGACGGACGACCATACCTATGCCCTGTGCCGCTGCGCGGAGGGGCAGGAGGCACTTCTGGATGTGCTGATGCAGCTTGGATTCGTGCGGGTCGTGGAGGTGCCGGATCTCTATTACGTCGATATGCGGGTGCCCATGGTGCTGATCCAGGATCTGCTGCTCGGCATCAAGGCGCCGCACCGTGACGCGCCGGAAGTGCTCGAGGCGATCGAGCAGTCCCGTCCCCGCCTGCGGGCGGCCCTGACGGCACTGTACCCCGGCAAGCTCCTGCTGTGCTTCGACGCGGAGCTTCTCAATCAGGCGCTGATGTATCGCGTGCAGCAGCACGACCATGCGGGCGGCGCAAAGGGACGCTTCCTCTGCGTGCCCTACGGAAAGATCCTCTCCGGCGAGGTCGTCCCCGGCACCGTGACCAAAACCCTGCACGCCGACAAGTGCTTTGCCCCCGACGGGAGCAATTTCTCCGTCGTGGAATACCCCGGCTACAGTTCGCTTCCCAATCAGGTGCGCACGCTTAAGTCCTTCCGCCGCCCGGTCATCCTCGTGGACGACCTGCTGCATAAGGGCTACCGCATCGGCAAGCTCAACCCGATCTTTGAGCGTGAGGGACTGGAGATCAGCCGCATCATCGTGGGCATCCTCTCCGGGCGCGGCCGCGACCTGATGCGCGAGCAGCACCGTCAGGTGGACTGCGAATATTTCATTCCCAATCTGCACTACTGGGTGACGGAGAGCCTGCTCTATCCCTTCATCGGCGGCGACTCCGTCGGCAGCCGCCCGGAGCAGAATCGGATGCTGCCGTCGATCAATCTGATTCTGCCGTATTTCTATCCGCGGCATTTTACCGATGCCGCCCAGCCCGCCGTGCGGGAACTGAGCCGCACCGCGCTCACGAACGCCCTGTGCGTTCTGCGGGCGCTGGAGCGGGTGCAGCAGCGCAGCTTCAACACCGTGCTGACGCTGCGCCGTCTGGGCGAGGCCATCGAGCATCCGCGCCTGCCCGACCGCGGCAAGGCACTGGACTATGATTTTTCCATCCCGGCCTCGGCATATCTGGAGGACGATCTGCTGACACTGGACAGGACCCGAACCGGAGGAGGCGCGATGAATGGAGTTTAGAAGCTGGAAGGGCTTTTGCCTGTGCGATCTGGGCGGCGGCTTTCCGCCGGAGGCCGCTCGAGTGAATGCGCCCTTTGCGCCGCTTGTCTTTCTGGTCCGGCGAGACCCGCTGAAAAGCCGCGGCTGCTTCGCCGTGGGGAATACGGCGCAGATCATGGAGCCGGAAAACGCCTGCGCGCTTTTGCCGAACGAGGCGCCCGCCGCCCTGCCGGGGGTGGAGACCTTTGTGCGGGAAAACGGCGCGACGGTGCTGAACACCGCTTTTGCGCGCGCCTTTGATCATCTCGCCCGTCCGCAGAAGAAAAGCGGCCTGACGGCTACGCTGGTCGGGCTGGGCGACGTGGGCGGTACGCTTCTGATCGCCCTGAAGCTGCTTGGACGCGAGCTTTCACGCATTGCAATCTACGACCCAAATGAGGCGCTCTGCCGCCGGTATGAAATGGAGCTGAATCAGGTGCTCCCGCCGGACGGCGCGCCCCTGCCGGAGATCGCGATCTGCTCACAGGAACGGCTGTTTGACTGCGACCTGTTTCTCTTCACCGCCTCGCGCGGCGTGCCGCCGGTCGGCTCCGACGTGCAGGACGTGCGCATGGCGCAGTTTGCCCGCAACCGAGAAATGCTTGCCGGTTATGCAAGGCGCGCGCGGGAAACGGCCTTCGGCGGGCTGTTCTGCCAGATCTCCGACCCGGTCGATCAGCTCTGCCGCGCGGTATTTCTGGAGAGCAACCGTGATGCCTCCGGCGCGTTCGACGCGGCGGGGCTCCTGCCGGAGCAGGTGCGCGGTTTCGGTCTTGGCGTGATGGCCGCGCGCGCGGCGTATCACGCGAAAAAGGACGGCATTGATTTTTCGGGTGGCCGCGTCTACGGCCCGCACGGCGCCGACCTGATCGTTGCAAATCATCCGCAGAATTACGACGAAGCGCTTTCCGCGCGTCTGACGCAGGAGACCGTGACGGCCAACCTGCGCGTCCGCGAGCTGGGCTTCAAGCCCTATATTGCGCCGGCGCTTTCTTCTGCGGCCGTGAGCCTGCTGCGCCTGGTGCGCGGTGAGGTCTGCTGCAGCGCCATTCCCATGGGCGGCGCCTATTTCGGCTGCCGCAGCCGCACGACCTCCGCCGGGATCCTGACACAGCGCGAAGCGCTGCATCCCGCGCTTTTCCGAAAAATTGAGGAAGTGCAGCAGCGATTGGAGCGATTTTCCTATGATTGATGTTCTCATGCCGGGCGGAAGCGACCGTCTGCGCGAAACGGCCGCCGCGGCACTGGAAGGGACGGCGCACCGCTTCCTTTCCGCCGGGGACGATCTGCGCGGCAAACGGGTGCTGTTTGCCCTCTCGACGGACGAGGGCGGCATGGATGCGCCCACGCTGGCGCTGCTGCGCCGCCTGCGTCTGGAGAAGGACGCCATGCAGGGCAGCTGCGCTGCCGTTCTGCTGGACGGGGCAGGGGAGCTTTACACTAAGCAGCTCGCGCAGGACGTCGTTTTCGCCGCCAACGGCACGGGCTGTGCCTTTATGGGCAAGCCCCTCGTGGAGGGGACGGGCTCGCTTTATAATCAGCATATCCTTGCCGCGCGCCTCGGCCTGACACCGGAGCAAACCTACCGGACGCGCGCGAGAGGTCTTGTCCGGCGGCTGGAGACTTTCCAACCGCCCCGGTTCCGCCGCCCGCGGCTGCTGATGCTGCACGCTTCGGAGAGCGGCCGCTCCAGCACGCTCTGGATGGGCCGGGAGATCTGCCGGAGATTGTCCGATGCCTGCGAGATCACCGAGCTTTCTCTGCGAAACGGCACGATCCACGACTGCCGCGGCTGCTCCTACCGCACCTGCCTGCACTTTGCCGAAAACGGTGGCTGCTTCTACGGCGGTGCGATCTCCGAAACGGTCCTGCCGGCCATCCGTGACTGCGATGCCATGCTTTTCCTCTGCCCGAATTACAATGACGCCGTCGGCGCGAATATCTCTGCGCTCTTCAACCGCCTGACGAGCCTGCTGCTGCAAAGCGAACTGTATGACAAGTATCTGTTTGGCATCGTCGTGTCCGGCTATTCCGGCGGCGATCTGGTGGCGCGCCAGCTCCTTGGCGCAATGTGCCTGAATAAGACGGCCATGCTGCCGCCGCGCTTCTGCCTGCTCCGCACGGCCAACGACCTGCCGACCGCGCAGCACGCGCCCAACGCGGCGCAGTGCCTGGACGAATTTGCCCGCCGCATCCGCGAAACCATCTGCCTTTGAAAAACGTAGAAAAAATGAAGAAAAAAGAAAAAAGGGCTTGCAAAACGGATGGAGCTGTGTTAATATAGTTGAGCAAAATGAAATCCGGGTGTGGCGAAGTTTGGTATCGCGCTTGAATGGGGTTCAAGAGGCCGCTGGTTCGAATCCAGTCACTCGGACCAAACGCAGGAGTCAGTAGCTCCTGCGTTTTTCTGTTTCGTAAAAAGTTCCCGATTCGAACCCATCAAATGCAGAAGTCCGGTGGACTTCTGCCAAACACCGGCTAGACGGTGTTTGCTCCATAGTGTGCTCGAATCCAGTCACTCGGACCATGCGGAGTGTCCTTATAGGATTTGAGTATCCTGTAACGGACACTCCGTATTTTTGTTTTCTGCAAAATTTATACTGCAATCTGTGCCGGGGCGTAGCTGACAGCTACGCCTTTTCTCGTTTCCATGATAATGTGGGCCTCCGGGATTTTCTTGCGGTCTGGCACTTCAAAGGCCCCGATGCAGTTGTAGTGGATGACCACCTGCTGATTGGTCACGCCATCCTGCTTTTCGGCGTGGTACACATCAATGTGGTCAATGAGTTCGGATACCATGCGCCGGGTGATTTTCGTCACATGGGTGTACCGCCTCACCGTTTCCAGAAAGTCCTCCATATCCATCTGCTGGCCTTCAGCCTTTTTCAGTTCCAACCGCAGAGTTTTGACCTTTGCGCCGATTTCGCCCTGTTCCTGTTCGTACCGCTTTGACATCCTAGCAAACCGGGTATCGTCGATTTTGCCCGCTACATTGTCCTCATACAGCCGTTCAAAGAGCATATCCAGTTCCTTGTCGCGGGTCAGCAGTGTGTTCAGTTCCCGCTGTTTTCTTGCCCGGTCATTTTCGGCCACCTTTGCGGAACGGCCCATCATAGCTTTTACAAAGTCACGCTCGTACTCATTGGCAAAGGTCGCCAAGCGGTTGACCTCATACAGTACCACCTGTTCCAGAAAATCCAGACGGATGTAGTGCGTCGCAGAACACTTCCGCAAGCCGGAGTTGTGGTTTTGACAACTGAAAAACTTAATGTCGTGGTTTTTCTGATTGAAATGGAAGTTGAGGTTGCCGCCGCATTCGGGGCATTTCAGCCGCCCGGAGAACACACTCGGCTCTTGGGTAACAGTCGGCTTTTTACGCCGTGTTCCTTTCTGCAAAGCCTGTACCTTTTCCCATGTGACCCGGTCAATAATCGGCTCATGGACATTGAGGAAAATCGCTCTATTCTCTTCCGGATTTTCAATGCGCCGCTTCATTTTATAGGATTTGGAGTAGCTTTTGAAGTTGATGACATCGCCGCAGTACTCCTGTAAGGTCAGTATCTTCTTGACGGTGGTGTGTCCCCATTTGGTAGGCTCCAAGGTGCTTTTGGAGCCGCTGCGGTTGACACCCTTGCTTCGCCAGTAGTAGGTGGGATTTACGATGCCATCTGCACCCAAGGCGGTGGCAATCTCTGCCAAGCCATACCCCTCCAAAGCCATATCATAGATACACCGCACCACATCGGCGGCCTCCGGGTCGATCACCCAAAACCGAGGATCGTCCGGGTTTTTGATGTACCCATAGGGCGGCTGTGACAGCGGGATACCCGCATTGCCTTTCATCTTGTTGACGATCTTCCGCTTTTTCGAGATGTCCTTGGCGTACCACTCGTTCATAATGTTGCGGAACGGGGTAAATTCATTGTCACCCTCATCGCTGTCCACGCCATCGGAAACGGCAACCAAACGCACATCGTACTGCGGAAAAAATTCCTCCGTCAGCTTGCCGACCTCTATGTAGTTACGGCCAAGGCGGGACAGGTCTTTCACGAATACAGCCGATATGTATCCGGCCTCGATTGCGGTCAGCATTTTCTGAAAACCGGGCCGTTTCATGGTGGTGCCGGTAATGCCGTCGTCCACAAAAAATAAGGTGTCTGTGTAGCCTTTTTCCCGTGCTACCTTTTGCAGTAATTTCTTTTGATTTTGGATGCTGTTGGACTCGGCGTCCATGTTATCATCACGGCTCAGCCGGCAGTAGAGGGCAGCAGTGCCAAACTTGTGATTATCCGATAGTTTCAAAATATCCTCCTTCCCCGGGTGTCGGACAATCAGTATTTCCAAGTATATTGTACCTCCGCTTACCCCCGATGTTAAGGATGTCGCCGCTTTCCAAGTCTGCCAGCATGAGCTTTAAGAGGATATCCTTCATCGTTTCACCCGACCTCTTGTCCTTATAGACCGGGGTAACGATGAAGTTGATTTTGCCCACTTGATAGGTGTACTGCTCCGGCATTACGCCTCCTTTCGCACAAATAGATAAAAACCAAGGGGCGGCGCACAGCACCGCCCCTCGGCCCCCTCATAAGGGACTTTGGGACAACTTGTCCCAAAGTTCATCCCTCATATACCAAGGACAGAAAACAGGCAAAACCGGATGCCAATTACCAATTTTCTTTCAGATATTCCTTCATACTCTCAAGGCCGCGCACCGAGCCGCTATGTACGCCCTCGGTCCGGCCCACCTCGGCATAGCTCTTGTCATCAATGACGCAGGCCTCCACACGGCGGCCCTGCATTTCGGGCAGGGTGTTCAATGCGTTCCAGAGGTAGAAAAAGCGTTCTGCCCGCAGCACCAGCTCCTCCGGGGACGGCTCATGCAGACAGGCGGAATACTCGATGCCGTCATCGCAGTCCAGAGAATACTGTGCCTTGTTGCGGGTGACACGGCGGCGGTAGGCGGCCTCGTATCGCTTGTCAGCCTTCAGCTCTTCTGCAACCTCGTCGGGAACTTCGATATATTCATCATGGGTATACCAAGAATAAAAGTCTTTCAGATTGATGGTTGTCATTATATTTTCCTCCGTTCAGATTTTTTGTGGGTGGATAGTCGATCTGAACGGAGGGGCGGCGGAGATCGGCAGCCGGGGCAGGCCACTTTGGGACAAATTGTCCCGAAGTGCGGGCATACAAAAACGCCCGCACAGCATGACGCTGTACGGGCGCGCGAAACATGGTTGCAGTTGGTGTACTGGCATATTTCACATCCGAAGTCAGACTTACCCGGAGGGGAAGCTACGCTTTTTTTAGCTGGTGCAAATCATGGGTGCTGTGAAAAAGCAAAATGAACACGACGATCCCTCCTCGGAAACCGCCGTGTTCCTTATAAAGTCGTCGTATAACGCGGCGGCTTTAATTGACAGCCGCCGAAAACAAAAGAGCCGATAACTCGCGCCCAAAGGCTGCGGGTTATCGGCTCTGCGTCTATGCGTCTGGCTCTTTGATAACAGATATATTTAGTTCGTTAACGCATATCAGCGTCTCCTGTTTACACTTTGGGCAAAATAGCGGAAAATTTTTGAGCACAGTATCAATGCGGATTTTTGTCCGTGTTTTGCTCCTGCAAATAGGGCAGTTGATCCATTCCATCATTATTCAACAGGTACATTGTAGTAGAAACGGCTAGCAAGAACATCTCTGTCCTTATAGTAGGTATAAATATTTTCCACTCGTTCCCAAACCTGTTCATCAAAATAGATATCACTTCTCTGGCTGATAATGCTTTCGACATGCTGTCGGAGGTTTGTATAGAATAGATCGGTTACTTCGTAGCAAACATACTGGTCATCTTCGTAAACCTTGTACTGCTCCAGCTGCTCAAATGTGATAATTTGACCGTGGATAAAGGCATAATCTTCCGGGCTTTGAATGTCATCTACACTGTAAGTGAAGAAATAGAGCAAGGGAACCTCTGCACCACCATCAACCTCGCCTTTGTGCTGGGGTACATAAGCACTTAAAACCAATGCGCTTTCACCCTCTGCGGAGCCAACGGGGATACCATAACCGTCAAGTGTATGTTCATGTAGCCCTGTGAGCCAATGCTGCGTTTCCAACGGAGCGGTTTTATCAAAAACAACATCCGGATTTAGGCCGTCAATAGCCAAGGGAGATGCCTCCGAGGCAACAATATCCCGATCAAGTGTAGCAAGTAGTTCTTGGCACTTTACAAGGTAGTTGTCAGCGTGGTTTCTCCGATCTGCAATATCGGTATAATAATTTTCAAAGTATGGCTGCAGTTCTTCCATAATCTGTGCTACCAGTTCTTTGTCAGCTTCAACGGGAGTTACAGGGATGGGGTCATCGACAACTGTTTTAATAGGCTCGGCAAAGGTGACAAAACACATCCAATCCTGCCCAAACATAAAATTGTTGTTTGTCAGCACAAAGTAATAGTTATCATCGGCAAGCGGCTGCTCCAGAAAATCCATATCGTATGCTTTGGAGAGGTCTACCGTCATAACGCCGTTCGTATGCGCTTCAAATTCTGTTCCATCAAAAACAATGGTATCAGAAACAGGCTCAACTTCCTTTCCGGTAGACCACCGCATAAGTTTAAGCTGTCGCTGGAAACTTAGGTCTTTGTCGGATTTGTTTGCCACTTGAATAGTCACGATACCATTACCCTCATAGGTGGCAGACAGACTAAGGTCATCTCCGGATAACGATGAAAACAGGCTGACAGCAAATGCCGTCATGGTGAGACTACAAACCAATACAGCAGCTACAAGCATAGCTGCTCTGATGGGCTGACGGCGGCGCCGAGTTTCCAACGCAACGCCTGTCTTTTCTTCGAAAATATCTTTTATATTCTGCAAATTCGTTTTATTGAAAGAATCCATATTGGCCTCCTTGTTTAGTTTGAAAGCGACTCGCGCAATTTCAACTTTGTTTGATATAGGCGGTTATCAACCTGCTTAACGCTCATATCCATTGCAAGCGCAATTTCCTTTGGCTTTTGATCATAGTAATAGCGGCGGATCAAGATTTCCCGATCTGGCTCACCCAAGGCATTTACTGCTGCAATCAGGGACTTTCGGGTTTCGGCTTCAAGGATGTTATCGACAACACCAAGCTGGTCTATGAAATCGGTATTCTCAAGCGAAATCGTATTCCGTTTTGAAATTTCCCGACATCTGTTTACTGCTTGTGTTCTGGCAACAATGGAAAGCCATGTTTTTAACTTCCCTCGTTGGGGGTCGTATTTGTCAGGATGTTCCCATAGGTAAATGAATGTATCGGCAACACACTCCTCGACATCTTGAGTTGATCCCATGTTGTTCAAAACCGCGCCTGCAACCGCCCACAGCAGTTTGGAGTACTTTGTAATCACTTCGTTGATTGCGGCTTCGTTTCGGTTCTTGATTGCGGTTATCGTTCTCTCGTCATTCATAAAGTTCACCTCTTGCCATGTGAATTAACCGGTCATATATAGTACGGTGAAATTCGTAAAAACACTTAAAGTATTTCAGAATTTTTAGCTATCAGTTTCTTGGACTACATATATTGTAGTTTCTTTCCATTCAACAGGCAAGGCTACGGATGGGGATTTCACTAACGGCAAGCAGGGCAAGTGTGGCCACACTTGCTATTTTTGCATCCCGTAGGGCTGCAAAAACGCTTGTTGGGGAGCCTCCCCAAACCCGGCGACTTCGGGACAGGTTGTCCCGAAGTCGTGGCGTGCTGCGCCCTCTGTCTGCGGCCCGACGCTAACGCGCTGGGCCTTAACTTTGTGACAAAGTGTCCCAAAGAGAAAAACCGGGGACGGCACAAACCGTTCCCCGGTGCGTCAGATGTGGAAAGCATTTTGCAAAAAACATGAGAACAAAACCGTTTTATACTTCTAATTTCGTGAAACCCTATAATTCTACTCCGACCAAACGCAGGAGTCAGCAGCTCCTGCGTTTTTCTGTTTTGTAAAAAGTTCCCGATTCGAACCCATCAAATGCAGAAGTCCTGTGGACTGTTTCCAAATTCCGGCTGGACGGAATTTGCACCTTATGTGCTTCCTGGGTAAGGGCTTGCATGGCCTTTGCGGGAAAGAAAATGCATGATCTTCGCAGAAGGAATGGACTTTTTCCCGAAAGAATGCTATAATCATTTCATCAGACCACATCCGGCCCGGGCCGGGGATTTGGAGGAAGCCGATGAAAAAGATTGCAGTTCTGATTCCCTGCTACAATGAAAGTCAGACCATTGCCAAGGTTGTCGCCGATTATCGCGCGGCGCTGCCGGAGGCAGATATTTATGTATACGATAACAACTCCAAGGACGGCACCGACGAGATCGCCCGGAGGGCGGGGGCCATTGTCCGCTACGAGCACCGCCAGGGCAAGGGCAACGTGATCCGGACCATGTTCCGGGACATTGAGGCGGACTGCTACCTGATGATCGACGGCGACGATACCTACCCGGCGGAGAACGCCCGGGAGATGGTGGACCAGGTGCTGGAGCAGGGAGTGGATATGGTCATTGGCGACCGGCTGTCCTCCACCTATTTCACGGAGAATAAGCGACCCTTCCACAATGCAGGCAATGTGCTGGTACGTAAGCTCGTAAACGGTTTCTTCCGGGGCAATGTGACGGACATCATGACAGGCTACCGCGCCTTTAGCCGGACCTTCGTCAAGAGCTTCCCAATCCTCTCCAAGGGCTTTGAGATCGAGACGGAGATGACCATTCATGCGCTGGATAAGAATCTGTGCCTGTCCTCCGTCCCCGTGGGCTATCGGGACCGCCCCACCGGCAGCGAATCCAAGCTGAATACCTTCTCCGATGGCTTCAAGGTCCTTAAGACCATCGGCACGCTGGTAAAGGATTATAAGCCGATGCCCTTTTTCACCTGCATTGCGGCGATCCTGGCCCTGGTGTCCGTGCTCCTGTTCATTCCGGTGCTGGCGGAGTACAATGCCACGGGGCTGGTGCCCAGAATCCCCACGCTGGTGGTTTCCGGCTTCTTTATGGTTGCGGCGCTGCTGGTGCTGGCTGTGGGCATGATTTTGGACAGCCAGAGAAAACGTGCCCGTCAGAATTTTGAGCTTCAGATGAACATCCTCGCCTCCATCCAGCACCTGCGGGACGAGAAATAAAAAAGGCTTTCTGTCAATCGTTGGGGTAGGGATAAAAGCGTAATAAAAAAGACTGCCATTGCCTCTGCGCGGCTTTCGCGGATGGGCAATGGCAGTTTGTTCTGTTCCGGGATTCCTGGGCGAATGCGGTCAGGAGTTATCTGCGCAGATTTCCAAAAACTCCCGGACGATGGCTCTGGGGGGCTTGCCGCTGCGCCAGATCAGCAGAATTCTGGTGTTCAGGGATTCCTCCAGGATGGGCCGGATGCACAGTCCCTTGCAGAGATTTTCCATGGATCTTGGGAAAATGGCGGTGGCAAGGCCCTGCTCTGCCCACTGCATGGCATCCCGGGCGTCGTCGCAGACGCACAGCACCCTGGGCTCCAGCCCCTGGGCGTGGAAGGCATCCAGAAGGAAGCGCTCATAGCGCCGGTAGAGGATGAGGGGGGTGCCGGTCAGCTCCTTCAGGGAAAGACCCCCGCCGGAGACGCCGGGGCCGGAAACCGCAATCATGGGTTCCTCGCAGAAAAGCTGGTAATCCAGATCGTCCAGCTGCAAGGGGGTGCGCACCACGGAAACATCGATGATCCCGCTCCGCAGCAGATCTGCCAGGGAGTAGGTGGAGCCGTCGTGGACCTCAAAGGTCGCCTCCGGGTGCTTTTGCACGAAGGCGGAAATTTTGGGCAGAATGGGACCTACGGTGGTGGAGGTCATGCCCAGGCGCAGAACCTGACGCTTGCCGATCTTGCTGACCTCCAGCTTGGTGGAGTCCGCAAATTGCAGCAGCTCCTCAGAGCGCTGGTACAGGAGCTTTCCGGCCTCCGTCATGGTGACGCCCTGGCGGCTGCGCTCGAATAGGACCACATCCAGCTCCTCCTCCAGCAGCTTCAGCTGATAGCTCAGGGGCGGCTGGGACATATTGAGCTGCCGGGCTGCCTCGTTGATGCTGCCGGTCTGGGCGATTTTCCGAAAGTATTCCAGCTGACGTATTTCCATAGGATATCCCTCACTGATATATTTTTTGTATTACACAGGCATAGAAACAATATTATTCATATGAATCATACCGTGCTATAATGTGCTTGTCAATCAAGAAAATGCAATAGGAGCGACAAATATGAAAAAACTGGCAAGTTACCTGAAGCGGTACACCAAGGAGAGCATCCTGGCCCCGCTGTTCAAGCTGCTGGAAGTCGTGTTTGACCTGATGGTCCCATTGGTAGTTGCCCGCATGATCAATATCGGCGTGGCGGGCAATGACCGGGGCTATATGGTCCGGTGCTTCCTGATCCTGATCCTTATGGCTCTGCTGGGCCTTGCGGCCAGCATTACGGCCCAGTTCTTTGCGGCCAAGGCCAGTACCGGCTTTGCGGCAGACCTGCGGCAGGCGGTATTTGACCATATCCAGGGCTTCTCCTTTACGGAGCTGGATACCCTGGGGGCCGACACCATGATCACCCGGCTGACGGACGACATCAACCAGGTCCAGACCGGCGTCAATATGGGCCTGCGGCTGCTGCTGCGCAGCCCCTTTGTGGTCTTCGGCGCTATGATCATGGCCTTCACCATCGATGTATCCTGTGCCTGGGTCTTTGCGGTGGTCATTCCCGTGCTGTTTGTGGCCGTCTTTGCCATTATGCTGAGCAGCATCCCGCTGTACCGGAAGGCTCAGTCCGCTCTGGACCGGGTGACCTGCCTGACCCGGGAGAACCTCACCGGCGTGCGGGTGATCCGCGCCTTCTGCCGGGAGGACCATTCCGTCAGGGAGTTTGACGAGAGCAGCCAGGCCCTGACCAAGCTCAATGAGTTTGTGGGCAAAATTTCCGCCCTGCTGAACCCTCTGACCTATGTGCTCATCAACCTTGCTGCCGTGGTCCTCATCGACCGGGCGGCCCTCCGGGTGAACATCGGTTCCATCGCCCAGGGCGATGTGGTGGCGCTGAACAACTATATGCTGCAGATCACCGTGGAGCTCATTAAGCTGGCCTCTCTGATCATCACCCTGACCAAATCCATGGCCTGCGCGGGCCGTGTGGCCGGTGTTCTGGAGCAGCCAACCTCCATGACCTATCCCGAGAAGAATGCCCAGCCCCGGGAAAATGGCGACGAGGCGGTACGCTTTGATCGCGTGAACTTCACCTACCGCAATGCCGGCGCCCCCAGCCTGACGGACATCAGCTTTTGCGCCGGGAAGGGCCAGACCGTCGGCATTATCGGCGGCACCGGCAGCGGCAAGTCTACCCTCATCAGCCTGATCCCCCGGTTCTACGATGCAGCCTCCGGCACGGTTTGCCTGGACGGCTGCAATGTGAAGGAATACACCCAGCAGGCCCTGTGCCGGAAGGTCGCCGTGGTGCAGCAGCGCTCGGTGCTGTTCCAGGGTACCATTCGGGACAATCTGCGCTGGGGCAATGAGAATGCCTCGGATGAGGAGCTGTGGCAGGCTCTTGAGGTTGCCCAGGCCCGGGAAATTGTAGAGGGCAAAGAGGGGCAGCTGGACTTCCGGCTGGAGCAGGGGGGACGGAATCTCTCCGGCGGCCAGAAGCAGCGGCTTTCCATTGCCCGGGCGCTTGTGAAGAAGCCGGAGATCCTGATTCTGGACGACAGCTCCAGCGCCCTGGACTTTGCCACGGATGCCGCCCTGCGCAGCGCCATTCATGGCCTTGGCGGCGGCGTCACCACTTTCCTGGTATCCCAGCGCATTGCCTGTATCCGGCAGGCGGACCAGATCCTTGTGCTGGACAACGGTAGCCTTGCGGGCGTCGGCACCCATGAGGAGCTGCTGGAACGCTGCGGCCTCTACCAGGAGATCTTTGATTCCCAGTTCCCGGGGGAGCGGGAGAAGAAGGAGGGGAATGTGTGATGAAAAGAAAGACCAATCCGGAGAACGGAAAGACCCTGAAAAAGCTCTGGGATCACATTGCCAAGTTCCGGGTGCTGCTGATATTGAGCGTGCTCATGGCCGGTGCTACTGTGGTTTTGCAGCTGTATGTCCCCATCCTGTTCGGCGACGCCATCGACAACATCGTGGCGGCCGGAAAAGTGGATTTCGCCATGGTTGGCTTCTATCTGAAGCGTGTTGTCATTCTGGCGGTGCTCTCCGGAGTGACCGGCTGGGTCATGAGCGTCATCAACAACCGCATGACCTACCGTGTGGTCCAGGATATCCGCGCCCAGTCCATCCGGCATATCCAGCATTTGCCGCTGTCCTATTTGGATAAGCACAGCTCCGGCGACATCGTCAGCCGGATCATCGCCGATGCGGATATCCTGTCCGATGGCCTGCTGCTGGGCTTTTCCCAGCTCTTTTCCGGCATTGTCACCATTGTGGTGACGCTGGTATTCATGTTCTCCAAGAACTTCTGGATTACGCTGCTGGTCATCTGCCTGACCCCTGTCAGCTTCTGGGTGGCGAAGTTCATTTCCTCCCACTCCTACGGAATGTTCCGCAAGCAGAGCGAGGCCCGGGGCAAGCAGACGGCATTGATCGACGAGATCGTCGGCAATCAGAAGGTGGTCCGTGCCTATGGCTATGAGGAACGGGCCTCCAGACGCTTTGCCGAAATCAACCGGGAGCTCCGGGACTACAGTGCCCAGGCGGTTTTCTACAGCAGCCTGACCAATCCCTGCACCCGGTTTGTCAACAGCCTGATCTATGCAGGCGTGGCCCTGCTGGGGGCGATCCTGATTCCCGTGGGCAGCCTGACCGTAGGCGGCCTGACGGTGCTGCTGTCCTATGCCAACCAGTATATGAAGCCCTTCAATGACATCAGCTCCGTGGTCACGGAGATGCAGAACGCTCTGGCCTGCGCAGCAAGGCTCTTCGCCCTGCTGGAGGAGCCGGAGGAAAGCGAGGATGCTGCCGGTACCCTGGAAGCGCCCAGGGGCAATGTGGGAATTGAGGATGTTTCCTTCAGCTATGACCCCAACCGGAAGCTGATTGAGCACTTCAACCTGGATGTAAAGCCCGGAATGCGGATTGCCATCGTCGGCCCCACGGGCTGCGGCAAGACCACATTTATCAATCTGCTTATGCGCTTCTACGACACGGACAAGGGCGAGATCACCGTAGACGGCAAGGAGATCAAAACCCTTTCCCGCCATGCTCTGCGGTCCGGCTACGGCATGGTCTTGCAGGACACCTGGATCAAGCAGGGCACTGTCCGGGAGAACATCGCCTTCGGCAAGCCTGATGCCACGGATGAGGAGATCATCCGGGCCGCCAAGGAGGCCCACAGCTGGGAGTTCATCCGCCGTCTGCCCCAGGGCCTGGATACCGTCCTCTATGAGGACAGCATCAGCCAGGGCCAGAAGCAGCTGCTGTGCATCACCCGGGTTATGCTGACCCTGCCGCCTATGCTGATTTTGGATGAGGCCACTTCCAGCATTGATACCCGCACGGAGATGCTGATTCAGCAGGCCTTCGACAAGCTCATGGAGGGCCGCACCAGCTTCGTGGTGGCCCACCGCCTGTCCACCATCCGCAATGCCTCTCTGATTCTCGTTATGCGCGACGGCAAGATCATTGAGCAGGGAACCCATGAGGAGCTCCTGGCCAAGGGCGGGTTCTACAATACCCTCTATAACAGTCAGTTCCAAAGAGTGTAACACAATTCCAAACCAGAAGCGCAGCGTTTCCTGATGGCCTGAAAGGGCAGGGGAGCCGCTGCGCTTTTTGCATTCTCGGAGGAAATGCGGCAGGAAGAAGGAAAACTGCCGCTTGAATAAATGCAACTTTTGACGAAAGAAACTGCACAGTGTATTTGAGCGAAAATCAAATGTCCTCGAAAATGTAGTCAATCAGTCGTTATATGTTTGAGATTCTCTACAGATATCTGTGGAATTCTACAAAAAGAAAATAAAGCATTGACTTTCGAAATTGAAGTGCTATACTGATTTCATTCATTTTCTTTAACACGATAAAGTAATAATGTGTTAAAAGCAATGGGAGGTTTCAACTATGGATGCAAAGAAAATCATGCAGGCGGCTCTGGCGATCCAGCCGGAAATTCAGGCAAATCGCAGAGAGCTGCACCGTCACCCGGAGCTGGGTATGGATTTGGTCTATACCAAGGCCTTTGTCAAAACAAAGCTTGAGGAAATGGGCTATGTGCCCCAGGAATGCGGCAAGAGCGGCCTGGTGGTCCTGGCCGGTGGAAAGAAGCCCGGCAAGTGCTTCCTGATTCGGGGCGATATGGATGCCCTGCCTGTAGAGGAGCAGGCAAATGTGGAATTCCGTTCCCAGAATCCCGGCAAGATGCATGCCTGCGGCCATGACACCCATACCGCTATGATGCTGGGCGCAGCAAAGCTGCTCAAGGGCATGGAGGACGAAATTGAGGGCACGGTCAAGCTCATGTTCCAGCCCGGCGAGGAAACATTGGAGGGAGCACAGGATATGCTGGCGGCAGGGGTTCTGGAGAATCCGAAGGTGGACGCCGGACTGATGATCCATTCCATGACCGGCATGCCCTTCCCCAAGGGCATGGTTGCCATTCTGGATGGAGGCAGGGGAATGGCCTCCTGTGACCAATACAAGATCACCGTCAAGGGCAAGGGCGGCCACGGCGCCATGCCCCATCTGACCATTGACCCAATCACCGCTGCAGCCCATATTCAAGTGGGGCTTGCAGAGCTCCACAGCAGGGAATTGGAGCCCGGAACCTTCGGCGTTGTCACCACGGGCATGTTCCATGCAGGCGGCGCACCCAATGTTATTGCAGACAATGCGGTGATGGAGGGCACCATCCGTACCGGAGACATCAAGGTCGAGAAGATGCTGATGGATCGGCTGACGGAAATCGCCAAGACCATTGCCAAGGCCTACCGATGCGAGGCGGATGTGGAATTTGTCAAGCATTGCCCGCCCATGATCTCCGATCTGGAGGTGGGGGCAGCTACTACCAAGTATATGAAGGAGCTCCTGGGGGATGGTGCTGTGCCTATGTCCGTGATTGCTCCCGGCAATAAGGTCAGCGGCGGCAGTGAGGACTTCGCTTTTATCAGCAATGAGATTCCCGCCTGCGCTTTGATGCTGGCTACCGTGGGGGACGACAAGGAAAACTATGCATACCCCCAGCACCATCCTAAGGCCAACTTCAATGATGAGGTTCTCTACGAGGGAACTGCTTCCTATGTTTATGTGGCCACCCGCTGGCTGGAAGAGCACAAATAAAGGATTTTAAGAACAGAAAGAGAGGAAATCACTATGGTGAAGGGATCTGTTGTTGCGAACAGCCCGCTGTTGTATGCCCTGATCGTTGTGGGCCTGGGCATTATCATCGCATATGCAATTATGAGCGTTAAGAAAGCCTCCGCAAGATGTGCCGAGCTTGGTATTGGAAGCGATGTCATCAAGAACGTTGTGAAGTCCACTGTCGTGTCCTCCATTGTCCCCAGCCTTGCCATTCTGCTGGGATTTATCACCCTGACGGTTTCTCTGGGGGCGGCGCTGCCCTGGTGGCGGCTGTCTGTTATCGGCTCTCTGTCCTATGAAGCGATGGCCGCTTCCTATGCTGCCAACGGCCTGGGTGTGCAGCTGTCCGATGTGCTGACCTCCGATGCAACGGTCTTCGGTGCGATTATGATCGTCATGTCCATCGGCATTTGCACCGGCCCAATCATGGTGACCCTGTTTGCAAAGAAGTACTCCACCGGAATCATGCAGGCCAAGACCGGCAAGAGCGAGTTTGGCCAGATCATGGCAGGGTGCTTCATGCTGGCAATGTTCTGCGTATATATCCCCATTATGGTATTCACGGACCTGCCCACAACCATGACCCTGGTGGTCAGCCTGATTGTGACCGTGATTTGCGGCACCATTGCCAAGAAGCACCCGGTGCTCAATGACTTCACCATGGCAATCGCAATGATCGTAGCAATGGCATCCAGCGTTCTCTGGGTGCAGGTATTTGCGTAAGGGAGGAAAAGAAAATGGCAAAACAAAAAACACCTACAACCCTCGATCCGTTTACCCAGTGGGCCCATAAATCCGGCCGTATCTTCATGATCGTTTTCACTGTGTACATGGTGGTAATGCCCTTTATCATCTGCACCGTCTATGACTGCATGCCCAGCTTTAAGATGTGTCTTCCGGGCCTGATTTCCATTCTGGTCATTATGACTCCCATGAGTGTTGCGGAGATCGGCAGCTATACCCCCATTCTGGGTTCCTCCAGCTATCTGACCTTTGCCTCCGGCAACCTGATGAACCTGAAAATGCCCTGTATCATCAATGCCCAGAAGATTGCCAAGGTGGAGCAGAGTACGGTAGAGGGCGATGCCATTGCTTTGATTGCAACTGCTGTCTCCTCCAGTGTGACCATCGTCATCCTGGCGTTGGGAATGCTGCTGCTGTCCTTCATTCAGCCAATTCTGGAGAACGAGACCTTCGAGACCGCCAGCAACTATCTTCTGCCTGCACTGTTCGGCTGCATGAGCCTCGGTCTGCTGGGCAAGGGCAGCGGCAAGACCAAGGTCAAGAATAAGCTGCTCCCTGCCATTATTCCTGTGATCCTTGTATCCGTGCTGACCATCATGGGCATTGCCACCACCGGCATTGCCGGAATCCTGATGATTGTGATGATCCCCATCCTGATTCTGATTTCCTGGATTATGTGGAAAGCCGGAATCGTCAAGGTTGTTCCTAACGATTGAGCAAAAAAGCTGCCCCAAAGCGTTTGAGAAGCGCTTTGGGGCAATTTTTAAATGTGCGTTTATTCCTCCCGAATGCTCTCCACAATGCTGCCTTCAAGCATTTTTTTGACCTGCCTTCGGACCACCAGATAGCATAGCCCGGTGAGCATGACTGCGGTAAAGATGCTCGTGGTGGCGTTGAGCCGGATTTCCCGCCAATTGTATTGCAGATAGCCCCAGGCGCTGAAAAGGTGCAGCCCGACCACCAGCAGCCAGGCAAGCCCGGCGGTTTCCGGGATCTGCCGGAAAAAGAGCTGGGTCAGGCTCCTTTCGTCGCAGCCCACGGCCCGCAATGTTCCAAGGGTGCGCGTTTCTGCGCGTATCTGGCGAAGGATGCTGCCGCAGAGCAGGACCACCGTTAAAAGCAGCATTGCAATGCTCAGGCCGCAGAAGAAGACGATGCGGCGCATGCCGCTGCCGGTCCGGCTGGTCTGGCTTTCCCGGTCATCCAGGACAGTAATGTCATCCTCCCGGGCGGCAATGCGCTCCAGGGCGGCCCGGAGTGCGTCATACTGTGTTTGGGTGATATCCTCCCGGTTATTGATGCGAATATATTGGGTGTTGTCGCAAATAAGACCCATATTTTTCAGCCCCTGAGGCGTTGTGATCACCTGGCAGCCGGAGCCGGTGAAGCGCTCCGCATTCACCACTGCGCCGATTTTCGGCTCCGCACGCAAACCTCTCGCCGCATCAAAAGGCAGCGCCTGGGCTGAGGTTGTCAGATCGATATTCTGCGATTGCTGCTGCGTCAGGCACAGCTGCACAAGAGGCAAAACTTCCCCCGCCCAAAACTGGTCGTTCTCCACAGGGTCGTAGCCTTCCTTCGGCGTGCAGGAGATGCTTCCAATGCCGTCTTCCCGGTATTTCGCATAGAATTCCGGGACATTTACAATGACTTCCTCTCCGGCATCGATTTTGGCAAGGTCGATTTTTCCGCCGGTGGTGCTTTTCTCCAGCCCGGATAAATCGGAGAGCACCAGAAGCGTCAGCTCCATGGTTGATTTCTCCGTTCCCAGAGCCGCTTTCAGCGCCTCATGCCAGGCGTAGGCCCGGGGGTGCTTCCCGGCTGCGTCCCGGTATAGCTGGGTGTTATCAAAAGCGGCTTTTTCAAAATAACTGCCCACGTGGTCGGTAAGGCCGATCACATCGGCATACCAGCAGCCCTTTGCGTCGACAACACCCGGAAGAGCCTGAATTTCCTCCAAGGCCTCCGTTTCGATATGGTAGGCCCGTTCCGCAGTGAACAGGGGACAGCCGGTATTGAAATTTTCCCGTTCCAGAGCAAAGCTTTGTGTGTCCGTATAGGATGCCTTGGTGGAGTGGAGGAACTGCACCTGATAGAAAATCTCCGAAACGCTGCCATAGACGGCCAGATTCAGGATAACGGTCATCAGCAGGCAGCCCAGCTGCCGCAGGGGGTGGAAGCGAAACCGCCGGGCATTCCACAAGGAAGCAAGATGGAAGCGTTTCCTGGAGCGAATTTTGGGATACCCCAGCACCGGCCCCTGGAATGCCGCCGCCTGGGTGCGGGAAAACAGCGCAGGCAGCCGGGCAGCCAGCCAGACAAGCAGGAAGCTGCCAAGGGCAGCCCCCAGAATCCAGGGCACCCTGGGCGCAAAATGCAGGCTGTCCGGGAAAATCCGGCACATGCCCCATACCAAAAGAAAGGCGCAGCCAACCGCGGCAGGGGAGAGCAGGGCAGACAGGACCATTGCCTCCCGGCTGCTGATGCTGCGCAGCTGATGCCTGGTCGCGCCGATGGTGCGATATATGGCGTATTGCTGCCGCTTCCGGTCAAACTGGCCGCCGGTGGCCTCCAAAATGCCGATGAGGCTGCCGCCCAGCAGGCAGGCGCCGCCCAGCAGAAGGGAAGCACTGATGTTTATATTCTCCCGGAACTGCGCCCAAAAGCCGTAAAACGGCTCCGTTTCGTAGATGTCTCCGAACCAGTCGACGCCCCGACAGCTGTTTTCGGGAAAGGCAGCGGAAAGGGCTTCCATGCCGCCCTTCCCGGAAAAGATCACCACCAGATGCCGGTTCACCGCACTGCCGCCCTCCTGGGATGACACCAGAATTTCCGGCATGGCAAGGCTGGAATCCGGAACCGCCGACAGAAAGTCCTCCCGGGTGTCATCTGCAAACTGGGGCTGCAAAATGCCCACGATGCGGTATTGTCTGGTTTCGGTTTTGCCCTTGGCCGTGAAGGGGACGACCAGACTGTCTCCCACCTGCGCCCCGGGCTGCAGCCGCTCCAGGGCCGTGAGATCCACTGCCGCCTCTCCGGTCTTTTCCGGCAGCCGCCCTTCCATGCAGCGGCGGTTGAGGATTCGCTGGGCGGCTTCATCGTAATAGCCCACAGGGAAATCCTTCACCTGCCCGAGCACGGTCACGCAGCCATACTGCCGCACCCCGGGGATGTTCTCCGGCACAGACTGTACATCGAATACAAAGGCATCCTCGCTGCCGTAGGCCCCATTCCGCCGGTCTGTGGCGGCCTGCATCAGGGCTAGGGTTCCCAGCACCGTGGAAACCGCTGCGAAAATCGCCAGAAACGCGCTGATACCCAGCAGAAGATAGTCCTTTTTATTGGCCCGGATACCGGAAAAGGCCAGGCGGTTCATGGTCAGCTTTTTCATAGCTGCACCCCTCCGCTGTCCCGGGCGATCTTCCCGTCCGTCAGGTGAATCACCCGCTGGGCCTGCTCCGCAACCCCCAGGTCGTGGGTCACCAGCACCAGGGTGATGCCCAGCTCCCGGTTCAGCTCCCGCAGCAGCTCCAGGACCATCCGCCCGGTCTGGCCGTCCAGGTTGCCCGTGGGCTCGTCGGCGAAGAGGATTTCCGGCTTGTTGGCCAGAGCCCGGGCAATGGCAAAGCGCTGCTGCTGCCCCCCGGACATGGCCGAGGGCAGGTGGTTCCGTCGGCTGTCAATGCCCAGAATATCGATGAGCCGGTTCAGGTAAGCTTCATCCGGGCTGCGCTTGTCCAGCATCAGGGGCAGCAGGATGTTTTCCATCCCCGTCAGCTCCCGCACCAGATTGTAGCTCTGGAATACAAAGCCGAACTGCCGCCGCCGGAGGATGGCCAGCTGGTCATCCCGGAGCCGGTAAAGGTCCTTGTCCCGAAATTGGACGCTGCCTTCTGTGGGCCGGTCAAGTCCCCCCAGCATATGCAGCAGGGTGGATTTGCCCGAGCCGCTGGGGCCTGTGATGGCCGTGAAGCTGCCCTGCTCCAGGGAGAGGGACACCCCCTCCAGGGCCTTCACCAGCTCTTCGCCCCTGCCATAGTGCTTGGAAAGGGACGTACACTGCAAAATTGTCATGAAAAAGCCTCCTTTGGTATTGGATAGCTCCATTGTAATGCGGGAAGCTTACGCTGCCGTGACGGCTGCCTTACGATTTCGCAAGACAGCTGTCCAGCTTCGGAAAAAACAGGGTAAATTGCAGGCCGCCGGGGATGTTTTCGGCGGTGATGCTGCCGTGGTGCCGCAGAACCACCTCTTTTACAATGGCAAGGCCGATCCCCGCCCCGTGGCCCGGGTGGCTGCCGTGGTAAAACCGTTCGAAGAGCCTGGGAAGCTCCTCGGCGCTGACGCCGCCGCCGTCGTCGGAAAGGCAAATCGCCACCTCTCCCGCCGTCTCCTCGATGGAAATGCGGATGTGCCCGGAGGGAAGCGTGTGCTCACAGGCGTTTTTCAGCAGATTGGTAATGGCTTCGCCCATCCAGATCTCGTCACAGCGCAGCGCGGCCGTGCCTGTGAGCGTCAATGTTTTCTCCGGGTATAGCTTCGCCAGGGGCTGCCAGCAGCTGCCCACAAGCTCCAATAAATCATGGCTTTCAAAATGAAAGGCATAGCCATCGGCGCAGAGCCGTTCCAGCCGCAGCAGGCCGGAGATCAGGGCCTGCATCCGCTCCAGCTGGACCTGCTCCTGCTCCAGATGCGTCCCCTGGTCCAGCTCCACAAATAATTGCAGGGAGGCCAGGGGCGTTTTCAGCTGGTGGGAGATGTCCGTCAGCAGGTTTTCGCTGCGGCGGGCCTCCAGCCGGGTCTGCTCCCTGGCGTGGAGCAGGGCGTTTTCCAGCCGGGCGGCGGCGTTTTGCAGCCGGGCACTGGGGCTCTCCCCAAGAGAGATTTCCAGAGGCGCTTTTTGCCCGTCCAAAAACGCCTCCATTTGCCGGTATAGCTTTTTGGTCTTCTGCCGCTGCCGCAATAGCCCCCAGAGAAGGCCCAGGCAGAAGGCCGACAGAGCAATGCTCAGTCCACCCATTGGTAGCCCACCCCCCGCACGGTTTGGATATGCTGCCCGCCGATCTTCTCCCGCAGGCGGCTGATGTGGACGGAGAGCGTATTGTCGTCCACGAATTTCCCGTCGCTGTCCCATAGAGCACCTAAAAGAATGTCCCGGGTGGCAACGCCCCGCTGCCTTATAAGGCATAGGAGAATTTTGTATTCCGTCAGCGTCAGGGGCAGCGCCGCCCCTGGCGGAGCACCTGCATACGGGCCTGGTCAATTTCCAGCTCCCCCCGGGTCAGATTGGGGCTGTCCTTGCGCAGCAGCACCCGAATACGGCTCAGAAGCTCCTGAACCCGGAAGGGCTTGGTCACATAGTCGTTGCCCCCGGCGTCCAGCCCGGTGACGATGTCGAATTCCTCATCCCGGGCGGTGAGGAAGAGAATGGGCGTGGCGCACCCCCTTGCCCGGAGCTCCCGGCAGAAGGAAATGCCGTCCCCGTCCGGCAGTGTCACATCCAGGATCAGCAGGTCAAAGTTCCGGCTGTAAACGGACTGCCTTGCCTGAGAAAGATTCCAGGCCTGGCAGGGGACATAGCCGCTTTTTTGCAGCAGCTCCGTAAGCCCCTGGGAAAGATAAAGATCGTCTTCCACAAGAAGAATGGAAGAGGCCATGGCATACACCTCCAATTTTGAACCATTATACCACAATATACAAGGGCATGTCCTGAAGATTTCGTAAGGGAAGCCCCACAAAATGACAATGGCGGCAGCCTGGTATCATCCGGCCCGTTTGGGCTGGGAGACAAGAGGCTGCCGCCGCTGTGCTGCTGTTAAGATGTGTTTACAGGTGCAGCTGCTCCCGCAGTGCACCCTGCAGAACCTGAGAGAAGTTGATGTTGTGTTCCAGTGCTGCGGCATTCAACCAGGCGGGGAGCGTCACGGTCCTGCTGACGGACCGGTTGACCTGTGCCATGCGAATGGAGGGCATATACACATCCACAAGGACGGCCCACTCGTTGGCTTCCAGATGAACATTTTTCAGAGAAGTTGCCTCGGGAATCCTTTCCCCATCCTCCTCCATGCCAAAAAGAACACAGCCAAGCAGCTCCCTGGCGCTGGTAAGTGCATCATCGTCGTCCGCACCGCTGGTGGCAACATCCAGATCCGGGAAAAAAACGGAAATTTCTTCGCCTTCCTTATAGGAAAAAACGGCGGGGAAGGTATATCTTTCGGGCTTTTTCACAACACATACCTCCAAAAACATAGGATATGTCAGGAGGGCGCCAGATCACCGGAACCGGAGACCTGACTGCCGCTCGATGCTATCCAGGGTCTTGCGGGGAATATCCTTATCCGGGTGCTTAACGGTAACGCGCCCCGGCTTCTGAGGATGTTTAAATTGGTGATGACTTCCCACGGTATTCACGAGATACCACCCATCCGTTTTTAACGCCTGGATAACATCCCGTGAGCTGTAGCTTCTCATGGAATGCTCCCTCCTGACGCAAATATACTAACACATATTATTCTATTTGTCAATACATGTGACACATATTATTATATGCGTTATTTTGCAATTACGCTGTGTAATACTGCGCCTGAGCGTTCCAAAGCTGGGCGTATTTGCCGGAGGCCTGTTCCAGCAATGCCTCGTGGGTGCCCTGCTGGATGATGCTTCCCCGGTCGAAGACCAGAATCTCATCGCAGAACTTGCAGCTGGACAAGCGGTGGCTGATGTAGATGGCGGTTTTGTCGCCGGAGATCTCATTGAACTTGGCGTAGATCTCTGCCTCGGCCATGGGATCGAGGGCGGCGGTGGGCTCGTCCAGGATGATGAAGGGGGCGTCCTTATACAGCGCCCGGGCGATGGCGATCTTCTGGGCCTCGCCGCCGGAGACCTCGATGCCGTCCTCACCGTAGTCCTTGTAGAGCTGGGTGTCCAGCCCCTTGGGGAGGCTCTCCAGCCGGGGGCCGAAGCCTGCGTCTGCCAGAGCCTGTTTCACCCGCTGGGGGTCATAGTCTATAGAGCCCGCCACATTGCTGCCCAGGCTCTGGGAGATCAGCTGGAAGTCCTGGAAGACGATGGAGAAAATGCCCATATAGTCGTCATACCGGTATTTCCGAATGTCGATGCCGTTTAGAAGAATTTCCCCCTCCTGAGGGTCATACAGGCGGCACAGGAGCTTAATAAAGGTGGTTTTGCCGCTGCCGTTTTCCCCGACGATGGCCAGACGTTTGCCGATTTGGAACTTCATGGAGACGTTCCGCAGCGCCCAGGCTTCGCTTCCTGGGTATTTGAAGGAGACGTTTTTGAATTCCACCTGGTAGTTCCGATCTGCTCGCTTTTCCGTGGTCAGACTGCCCTGGTACATGGCGTTGGGCAGGTCCAGGTAGCGGAAGGTGGTTTCCAGGTGCTCGGAGTTGGCCTGCAAACTTCCGTAGGTTTGCAGCAGGCAGAAGATGGCGTTGGCCAGCGCCGTGGCAGCGCCCACATACTGGGTCAGGCTGCCCACATCAAAGGCCCCGGCCCAGGCCTTCAGGCAGGTGAACAGGTAGATAAAGCCGGTGGTGATGGCGCTGCTGCCCAGAGCCAGGGCAGAGCGAATGCCGATGGGGCCGCGGGATGCCTGGCCGAATGCGCCATCGTAAGTAAAGGTTTTGTCGGTGCTCAGAAGATTGGAAAGAATGGACTGCTGGTCGTAGATGCGCACATCCAGCCGGGTTTCCTTGCGAATGGGGAAATCCCAGAGGTAGGAGAACAGACGGTTTCCAAACGTGGCATTCCTGGAGAGATTGTTGTTGATCTCCGCGATTTTTCCGTAGAGTCTACCTGCGAAGAGGTTGATGCCAATCAGGACTGCAGCAAACAGCAGAAGAAACACGGGACTATTGAGAATTGTCAAAGAACCGGCCGTCTCGGGGACCTTGGAGAGAAACAGACCTATGGTCAGGCCGACGCCTCCAAGCACACCCAGCAGGCCATTGAGAAAATCCTTGTAGACAATGGCTGCGTGCATCAGCCCAAGTCCGCTCCAGTTTTCATTCTGGGAAATCTGTGCCCGCAGGTCCTGGGTCTCCTGCTTGTCCGCATCGGCGTAGTCCATGGAAACGGCCTTTTTGCAGAAGAGAATTTCCTTACGGCCCCAGATATCATCCAGCAGCGTTTCCTCCCGCTCTTTGAAAAAGCCCCGCAAGAGCGTCATCAGGCCGGTGACGATTACCGTCACAGTGACCCATTTCCAGAGGACCTCCGGCCTGCGCTGCCCGGACAGTTCCGAAAGAATCCGGGCGGAGAGATACACCGTCACATAGGGCAGCCAGGCGGTCAGAAGGGCTTTGACGGTGACCACGGGGAAAAATTTCGGATTTACCGGGTGCAGCGTTCGGATGGCCCGAAGCTCCATGGCAAGATTGTTTTTTAAGGTCCGTTTTGTCTGTTTCATCAGAATTCCCTCCCTTCCTGGTAGTAGCGGCTCTGAACTTCAAAAAGGGCCGCATAGCCGCCGTTTTTGGCCAGCAGCGCTTCATGGGTGCCTTCCTCAGCAATCTGCCCGTGGTCCAGGAACAGGATTCGGTCACAGAACCGGGTGGAGGCCAAGCGATGGGAGATAAACACCGAGGTTTTTCCCTGGGTCATGGCGCTGTATTTGCGATAGATGTCGTCTTCCGCAATGGGATCGAGAGCGGCGGTGGGCTCGTCCAGCATCAGAATGGGGCCGTTTTTATAGAGGGCTCTTGCCAGCATGAGCCGCTGGGTTTGGCCGCCGGAGAAGAGCACGCCGTCCAAATGGACTTCCCGGCCCACGTGGGTGTGAATCCCCTGGGGCAGTGCCCGGATGGCCTGGGAAAGTCCGGCCTTTTCCAGGCAGTCCCAAACCCGTGCTTCGTCGATTTTCTCGTCGGCCTGGGCGACGTTTTCCGCCACGGTGGTGGAGAGCAGGGCATATTCCTGGAATACGGCGCTGAAAAGGGTGTAATAGGCATTCCGGTCAAAGGTCTTTACGTCCACATCGTTCAGAAAAACCGTCCCCTCCGTGGGGTCGAGCAGACCGCACAAGAGCTTTACCAGGGTCGTTTTGCCTGCACCGTTCAGGCCCACGACGGCCAGCTTTTCTCCGGGGTGCACCGTCAGGCTTAAATCGTGAATGGTGTCCTTGTCTGCTTCCGGGTAGCGGAAGGATACATGGTCCAGCCGCAGGGCGTATTCCCGGGCTTTTGGCACGGCGGCACCGTCCTTACCCCGGAAGGGTTCCGGGTAGTCCAGGAATTCCCGCACCTGGCAGATGTCCAGGCTCTGCTTGTTCAGCTTGCTCAGGCTCCCAAGAATGCCCATAATCCAGGCAGTGAAGGTGGTAGCGGCGGTGAAATACAGCAGGAATTGGGAGACGGGCAGTCCCTCCCGCAGGGTCAGGCCAATCAGATACCAATAGGCAATGCCGTTGCGTGCAAGGGTCATCAGCACCCCCACCAGGTCCACCAGCAGCCGCTTTTTCTCACACCGCAGCAGAAAATCCAGATAGGCGTCGTGAATGCCGTCCAGAAGGGCCTCCATCCAGTTTCGCAGGCCGAAAATGCGGATATCCTTGGCAAAGGTAATGGATTCCGCTTTCCCGCGGAGGTAGCTTTTCTTGTTGTAAAACTGGTTTTCTTCGTCCCTATGGGCGTAGTACCAGTTGTCCTTATAGCGGGCGGCGGCGAATTCTCCCAGACAGGTCAGGGCCATGAAAAGCAGCAGCCATCCGTTCAAGCCGGACAGAATGGTGGTATACAGGATGAGCCCGCCGACGTTGGTCAGCAGGGCGGTCAGCGTGCGGAAAATCTCCTCCGTTGCCTCCCGGTTGCTCTCCGTTGCCTGGTTGGCTTTGCTCAGCAGCTTCTGAAAATCTGCCCGCATGGTATTGGGATAGGCGGTGGTGACGGATTTTTGCAGGATTTTCTGGACGATGGAATCCCGCATCTCCACAAGGCAGAAGGTTCTGACCTCATCCAAATAGGCCTTGCCCCCCATGGTGAGAAGCAGCGCCAGGGTGAAAAACAGAATGGTACCCAGAAGCGTTTGCAGGGGCGCGTGCTGCTCTACCAGGGAAAGAACCCCCGGGGCAATGTACAGCTGGCTCACGTTTGCAAGCACATCCGCAATGGCTATCAGCAGGCAGAAGGTCAGCCCCTGCCGCCGGGTGTTCCAGCCGATGGAGAGCATCCAGCCGACATTTTGCAGAAGGCTATAGGGCTGTTTTTGCTTTTTTGATTTCATATGGGAAACACCTCTCTTTGCGCCTATCCTATCATAGAATTTCATCCCCGGGGGAATCCGGGGATGAATTGTTTGTTTCGGGGGACGAATTGCAGATTTTACCATTGCGGGTCTATCTGTTTCTCGTAGGGACCGATGTCCGCATCGGCCCGGACGGAGTCTTGGCTAAGTCGTATCGATGACGCGGAATCATACCTGGGGCAATAATATTTCCGTTGTAAACGCGCCGTCCTCGCTGTTCCTACTGATATAGCCCTCTAAGCGCTCTACAATGGCATCGATGCGCTGCAGGCCGAAGCCGTGGCCCTGGCCCTTGGTGGTGCGGAAGCGGCCCCCCAGCTTTGGCAGCTTCTTCCCGGCGGTGAAATTCGTAAAGGAGATATAGAGCTGGGTGTTCTTCATGTCCATGTATACCCGGATGAGCCTTTTGTCCTCCGGCAGGGGCAGGCTTGCCTCAATGGCGTTGTCAAAGAGGTTGCCGATGATGCAGCACAGGTCAATTTCCGAGGACTTGAGCTTCACGGGGATATGGGCGTCGGCTACCACCTGAATGCCCTTGGACTTTGCCAGGGAAATCTTGGAATTCAGAATGGCGTCCGTCATGGCGTTGCCGGTTTTGATGACGGTGTCCACAGTGGTCAAATCCTGATCGAGAAGGTCCAGGTAGTTCCGGATGGCTTCCCAGTCGCCCTTGGCGGCGTAGGCCTTCATAACCTGGATGTGATTCCGGTAGTCATGCCGCCAGCCCCGGATCTGCTTATACATATTGTCCACTTCCCGGTAGTGGGTTTCGATCAGCTCCTGCTGGTAGGCCTGCAATTGCCGGTCCACACGTTTGGAAAAGAATCCCATTTTTTTACCTCATTGCAATGATTGCCCGGTTGACCGCCTCATAGGCCCCCCGGGGCAGGGGGACGGAGCCGCCGCCTGTGAGCATGATCGACCCTTTGGTCACCCGGCTGATCTGGGTCAGATTCACGATGGCAGAGCGGCCGACCCGGAAGAACCGCTCGTCCAGCTCCTTTTCCAGCTGGCCCAGGGTCATTTTCACGGTGTAGTCCTGGAGGGCGTGAATGGTGACGTAGTTGCCGCTGACCTCCGCCCAGCGGATGCGGTGTATGGGCAGGCGGACCATCTCCCCGGAAAGCTCCAGGTGCAGCACCTTTTCGTTCTTTTGCAGCTTTTCAGCAGCCCGGTCCAGCACGGAGAAGAGCTTGTTTTCATCCAGGGGCTTCACGAGATAGTGCAGCGCCGCCACCTCGTAGCCCTCGGCGATGTAATCCGAGTAGCCGGTGATGAAAATGATCTGAACGGTGTCGTTGCTTTGCCGCAGCCGTTTGGCCATGGTGACCCCGTCCATGCCGCCCATTTCGATGTCCAGCAGCAGAATATCAAAGTCGCTTTCCTCGGCATAGTGGAAGAGAAACCCCTCGGCAGAGGAAAAGGCTTCTATATGTGCCGTGCGATCCCCTTCGGAGGCCCAGCGCCGGACCAGGGAAGCGACATAGTCCCGGTCCGCCTGGGAATCGTCACAAATTGCAATTTTGTAGGTCATAGGTGGCCTCCTTCGTCTTTTGCCTCCCCTGAAAGGGGAGGTGGCCCGCAGGGCCGGAGGGGTTCGGCTTTTCGTCAGAAAAGCCTCCGCCGGAGGCGAAATCTGAGCCCGAATATTCCTCAAGCGCGATATTTGTGCCTACGGCACATGGCTTGGCTTGGGACCAAGCCGAACCCCTCAGTCAGCTGCGCTGACAGCTCCCCTTTCAGGGGAGCCAATCGTTTATTACTCCGGTATCTCCGGGTACCGTTCCAGCAGCTGCGCTGCCTGGGCGCGGGTGGCCTCCAGCAGATGCTCCGTGGAGGCCGCCTCTGTTACAAGATATTCGCCGCTTGCGAAGCACCCCAGCATCCGGTCGTTGATTTCCGGGGCGTAGTGGGTGTAGTCCTTGTAGTTGTTCAAATCGGTAATGAACGGTGCGTTCTGAAAGTCAAAAATGCGGACATTTTCGTATCCCAGCAGCATTCTTTCCGCATAGGTCTTAAATTCCAGGTAGGTTTCCCCGTTTCCGGCCCCAAAGGCATAGTTCCAGTAGAGGGCAGAATAGGGCGGGAAGAAGAAGGTATAGTCTCCCTGGGAAAAATCCAGATGGGTCAGGTATTCGTCGAACCGCTGCTTCATCCGGGCCAGTACGGTTGCCCCGTCAAAGGCGGCATTCCTGGCGGGAGGCGTGTAAAGGGACAGGGTGGCCTCTTCACCGAAGGTCCAGTCGTCCCGCCAGTCCTCTATGCCGTCAATGCTCATGGCCCGGGTGAGTTTTTCCGGCAGGGAGAGCCCCAGCGCCCTGGCGCCGGACAGGGCGATATCGATGGGGATGAAGCGCATCCAGGTCTCGTAGCCCAGCAGATACCGGTAGTCGTTCCAGGGGTTGTCATCCACCAGGTAGTCGGGAAATCTGTCCATGTCGTCCCATTTTTCCGGGGCGAAGAGATATTGGTCCAGGCAGATATAGTAGTGCTCTGCCTTGCCAAGCTCACCTATTTTGTCCGTGAGCTTCTGGATCTCCGTCAGGCTGATGGCCCCGGTGGTGATTTTCAAGGGGCTGCCCCCCAGGGTGTCCCGGAAGCGCTGCATGTCCGTATTCTGGATCATGGAGGAGCCGATGAGCACGGTGTCGTAGTCGTAGTTCTTGATCAGCCCCGGGGTGACCAGCCGGGAATTCAGCAGGTATTGGTTGTCCCGCACCCGGTAGAGCATATAGGGGTCAATGCACCAGGCGCACAGGCACATCAGCATCACCAGTGCCATCGTCAGTGCCAGCAGCCGCAGCAGCCATTTTTTTGCCATAGCCAGCTCCTTAGAAATTGAAATAGATAAAGACGCTCTCCCGGGACAGATGCACCAGGGCAATGCAGAAGAGGATCGCCGTTGCCCACAGCGCGCCCTTGCGGCAGGTGAATTCCGTAAGCATCTGGCAGCTGTTTTTGCACCGGAAGCAGACCACCGCCAAAGCTGCCAGAATGCCCACAACATAGATTGCGTTCAATCGGTTCGGAACGCCCACAAAGCCGTCCACGGCCAGGCTGCCTACCTGGGCGAAGGCAAGGTTGGAAAAGTCCACCATGCCCCGGTAGACCGTGGCGGCGCTTTGGAAGCTCTCTGCCCGGAACAGCACCCATAGGGCATTGACGATCAGAAAGGTGCAGCCCACCCGAACCCAGTGGGGCACCCTGGAAAGGGGCTTGGCAAAGATGCGCTCCAGGGCGTTGAAGAGCCCATGGAGCAGCCCCCAGAGCACGAAGGTCCAGGCCGCACCATGCCACAGGCCGCTGACCAGGAAGGTGATGAGCAGATTCCGGTAGGTTTTCAGCTTTCCCTCCCGGCTTCCCCCCAGGGGAAAGTAGATGTAGCTCTGCAAGGCCCTGCCCAGGGTGATGTGCCACCGCCGCCAGAAGACGCCGATGCTCTCAGACTGGTAGGGGGAGCGGAAATTAAAGGGAATGTCGATATTGAAGAGCTTTCCCAGGCCCACGGCCATATCGGAATAGCCGCTGAAATCAAAATAGACCTGGAAGGTATAGGAAAGAGCCGTGGCCCAGGCGGCGCAGAAGCCCAGGCTGGCTGCCCCAAAGCCCGTGTCCACAAACAGGGCCAGAGTGTCTGCAATCACGGCCTTTTTAAATAGGCCAACGGTGAAGATGTAGGCCCCCGCCGCTGCATTGTCCCAGTTCCAGTACCGCCGCCGGGGGTCTTTGAACTGGGGGATCATCTCGCTGTAGAGCACGATCGGCCCCGCCACCAGCTGGGGGAAGAAGAGCACGAAGATGCAGTAGTCGTCAAAGCGCTCCAGGCACTCCTCGCCTTTCCGAATGGAGACCAGGAAGGACAGCTGCTGGAAGGTAAAAAAGCTGATGCCCAGGGGCAGGGCAATGTGCTTGAGCAGGAAAGAGGTATGGAACAGGGCATTGATGTTTTCAACGAAAAAGTCCCGGTACTTGAAGTAGCCCAGCAGGCCCACATTGAACAGTACCCCCAGCCAGAAGCACACCGTCTGAAATTTCCCCTTGCCCCCGGAAATGCAGGCGGCCAGAAGATAGTTTACAAAGATGGAGACAACGATGATCAAAAGGTAGCTGGGGTTAAAATACCCATAGAAAAACAGCGAGGCTCCGATGAGGAACAGCCGCTGATAGATGGGATCTTTCAGACCCGAGAGCAGATAGTACCCCAGCAGCACCAGGGGCAGAAAGGCGAAGAGAAAGATATAGGATGAAAATACCATGGTATCACCTGTGCAGATAGGATAGCCGCTGCTTTTGGGCAGCATCGGCTTTGGGAATGCCGTCCCGGCAGAAAAGACCGTAGAGGGTATTGCAGCGCTGCTCCAGAGCGGCATAGCTGCTTTCCTCCTGCCAGCCAAGATTTTTGCAGAAATCGCTTCCCTTTAAAAGGCCGCGGCCAACGTCGTCAAAGGCCAGAATCCGGGCGTAGGGGGCGGGTTTTGCCAAATCGGCCTGGGTCAGCCCCAGAAATGCACACAGCACCATCCGGTCTAACCGGGAGCGGGTGTAGCGCTTGGTTTTTACCCGGGTGAGGATGTCCTCCAGGCAGCCCTCCTCCCGGCTGGCGTGCATCAGCCGCCGCCAGAGCCCCTCGGAGCCATAGGGCAGGGCCTCAAATTCCCCGTCCGTCATGGTGCGCAGCCTGGCCAGAATGGCCCGCTCTCCGGCGGATAGCGTATGCACGGGGGCGCTTTCGAAGCAGGGGGCGGCCTCCGGCGGCACGAAGCCCAGCCAGTCCGTTCCCGAGGCGATGCACCGCCGCAGAGCCGTGGCGGAGGGGTTTTCTGCGTCCGGCGTTTCCGCGTGGTAGCTGCCCCGGCGGGTCACGGGGAAGGGGAGAAGAGAACTGCCCTGGGCGAGAATGGCCTTGCAGTATTCCGTGGCCAGAATGTCGTTGGGCTGCTCCAGAAGGGTGCCCGGAATGCCCAGGGCCTCCAGAGTCTGCTGCCGGGCGGCGGGAAAGCTGATGCCCGTGGCGAGCCGCTGCCGCAGCTGCTCCGAAAAGCCGGGGCAGAGCAGAGCCTGGGCCGTGCGCATGAGCGCGTCTGAATTTCCGGACTCCGTGCCGAAGCACAGGTAGTCGCACAGCGGGCTCAGAATGGCAACCCCGGCGGAGGCGAACCCCTCTGCCGAGGAAAGGCTTGCCGTCACCGGCAGCTCCAGCACCAGATCCGCGCCGCTTAAGATGGCTGCCCTGGCCCGGACTTCCCGGTCGAAAACCGCAGGAGCGCCCCGCTGAACGTAATTTCCGCTCATGAGGCACACAATGGCCGCATCCGCCCCAAACCGCTGCCGTATTTCCGAAAATTGCTTCCGGTGGCCCCTGTGAAAGGGGTTGTATTCGCAGATAATGCCGACGATTGCCAAAGTTTTTCCTCCAAAAGCAAAAAAATTTCAGATAGGGCTTGAGAAAATGGGAAAGATGGAATATAATAGCATCGATATTGTATCACAGATCAATGAAAAAGAAAACAATATTTTTAGGAGGAGATTCCAATGAACGTTTTGATTATCAACGCCGGCAGTTCTTCCCTGAAGTACCAGCTGATGAACCCCGAGACCGGGGACGTCGCTGCCAAGGGCCTGTGCGAGCGTATCTACATTGACGGCCGTCTGACCCACAAGGTGGGCGACAAGAAGGTTGTCAAGGACATTCCCATGCCCACCCATTCCGAGGCCATTGCCGCGGTGCTGGACATCCTGGTTGACCCTGTTGACGGCGTGATCAAGTCCGTTGACGAGATCGATGCCGTGGGCCACCGCGTGCTGCACGGCGGCATGGAGTTCTCCGACTCCTGCATCATCAACGACGAGGTTATCAAGGCCATCGAGAAGTGCATCCCTCTGGGACCTTTGCACAACCCCGCAAACCTGATGGGCATCCGTGCCTGCCAGGCTGTTATGCCCAATACCCCTCAGGTCGCCGTGTTCGACACCGCCTTCCATATGACCATGCCCCCCAAGGCCTACCGCTACGCCATTCCCAAGGAATACTACGAGAATGACGACATCCGCCGCTACGGCTTCCACGGCACTTCCCATAAGTACGTGGCAAAGCGCACCGCCGAGCTGGTTGGCAAGAAGAACTTCAAGATGGTCAACTGCCATCTGGGCAACGGTTCCTCTCTGTCCGCCATCAAGGACGGCAAGTGCATGGATACCTCCATGGGCCTGAGCCCTCTGGCCGGTGTGCCCATGGGCACCCGCTCCGGCGATATCGACGCCTGCGTGGTGCAGTTCATCTGCAACAAGTACAATATGAGCGTGGACGATTGCCTGACCATGCTGAACAAGAAGTCCGGTATGCTGGCTCTGTCCGGCGTGTCCTCCGACTTCCGTGACCTGGGCGAGGGCGCAGACAAGGGCAACGAGGACTGCAAGCTGGCTCTTGAGAAGTTCGCTTACGAAGTGGCCAAGTACGTCGGCGCTTACGCTGCCGCTCTGAAGGGCATCGATGTGCTGACCTTCACCGCCGGTGTAGGCGAGAACGACGGCCTGGTCCGCGCCATGGTCTGCGACTACCTGGGCTTCATGGGCGTCAAGCTGGATGCCGAGCTGAACAAGTGCCGCGGCAAGGAGATGGTCATCTCCACCCCCGACTCCAAGGTTCAGGTCTGGGTTGTTCCCACCAACGAAGAGCTGATGATCGCGCAGGACACCGCTGAGCTGGTCAACGCTGCCAAGAAGTAAATAGTAAGCCAAAGGGGCTGTTAGAGAAGTATGTCGCTGCGAGCCAGTGACCGATGTCACTGGCGTGGCAGCCCCCCGGTTGAATGAAAATAACTTGGTTTTACTACCAAGATGTTCAAAAATCCGGGGGATTGCCACACCAGCGTGCGCGCTGGTTCGCAATGACAGTGCGTTTTCTAACAGCCCTTTTTCCCGTTATCAAAAGAAAGGAAGACCAACATGGAACCAGTCGAAAAGCGCTTTCTGCGCTATGTAAGCTATGAAACCACCTCGGATGAGATGTCCGAAACCTGCCCCTCTACCGCAAATCAGAAGGTCCTGGGTGCCGCTATTGTGGAGGAGATGCTTGCCATGGGCATTCAGGATGCCCGCATGGACGAAAACGGCTATGTCTACGGCACCGTCCCCGGAGACCCCAGCCTTCCCACCGTCGGTCTCATCGCCCATATGGACACCGCCCCCGATGCCAGCGGCGCGGACATCCGGGCCAGAATCGTGGAGTACACCGGGGGAGACATCCTCCTGAACGGGGAAAAGGGTATTTATCTCCGGGAAACCGACTATGCGTCCCTGAAACGCAATCACGGCAAGCACCTGATCGTCACCGACGGCACCACCCTTCTGGGGGCGGACGATAAGGCCGGCGTGGCGGAGATCCTCACCGCTGCGGAAATTCTGCTGCGCGAGGGCGGCAAGCACGCCACCCTGAAAATCGGCTTCACTCCCGATGAGGAGATCGGCCGGGGCGCGGATAAGTTTGATGTCCGGGGCTTTGGCGCGGACTATGCCTATACCGCCGACGGCGGCACGGTGGGGGAGATCGAGTACGAGAACTTCAACGCCGCCTCCGCCTGCGTGACCTTCCACGGCCTGAACATCCACCCCGGCTCCGCCAAGGATAAGATGGTCAACTCCCAGTATATCGCCATGGAATATCAGAGCCTGCTGCCCACTGCCCAGAAGCCGGAGTATACGGAAGGGTATGAGGGCTTCATCCATCTGACCGATATGCGCGGCGAGGTGGAGAACAGCCAGCTGCGCTATATCATCCGGGACCACGATATGGCCAAATTCCAGGAGAAGAAGCGCCTGATGACTGCTGCCGCGGACTTCCTCAACCACAAGTACGGCCCGGGCACGGTGGAAATTGCCCTGCGGGACAGCTACTTCAATATGCGCGAGAAGATCGAGCCCTGCATGGAGATCGTGGACCGGGCGAAGAGGGCCATGGCCCTTGCGGGCATGGAGCCGAAGGAGGTCCCCGTCCGGGGCGGCACCGACGGCGCCCGGCTTTCCTACGAGGGCCTGCCCTGTCCCAACCTCTGCACCGGCGGCGAGAATTACCACGGCCGCTTTGAGTATATCCCTGTAGAGGATATGGAGCAGTGCGTGAAGATGCTGGTGAATATTCTCAGAATGCAGTAAAAAATGTGGGCACGCCTTTGGCGTGCCCATTGCTGTTTTTCGCGCTTATACGTACCCGTACATCCCCCGGATGCTGACCTCGCCGCTGCTGACGGCCTCGGTGTGGCCGTCGTCAAAGCGGACCGTGAGATCGCCGTTCTCTCCGATGTCCAGGGCGGTACCGTGGCGAATTTCCTCCCCACGGACTACGGAGATGTGCTGCCCCAGAGTCACGCAGTCCCGGCGGTACCGGGCAAGAATGGCTTCCTTGCCGGTGAGAAGATTTCTGTCCATCTTGGCCAGAGCCTCCATCATGGCGGCGGCAACTCTGGGGCGGTCGATTGCCTTTCCCGTGACCATGGCCAGAGACCCGGCCCGGTCCCGGAGCTCCTCCGGGAAGTCCTCCGGACGCTGGCAGCAGTTGACCCCGATACCGATGACCACGCAGAGCTTCCCGTTCGTATCATTCAACAGCTCCACCAGAATGCCGGAGAGCTTCCGTTTCTCCCAGACCAGATCATTGGTCCATTTGATGCCGGGGCGGAATCCGGCGGAGGCCTCCACGGCGTCGCACATGGCGGCGCCCACGGCGCAGGTCAGGTGCATGAGCTGCTCCTGGGGGCATTCCGGCCGCAGCAGCATGCTCAGGTAAATGCCCACGCCCCCGGGGGACTGGAAGCTGCGGCCCAGCCGCCCCTTGCCCCCGGTCTGGCAGTCCGCCACGGCAACGGTGCCGTGGGGCGCGCCCAGAAGGGCCTGCCGCTTCAGAAAATTATTGGTGGAATCGATGGTATCAAAGTAGTGGAAGCGGTCCGCCCAGGGGTAGTCCGGGGAGAGGGCAGCGCGAATTTCCTGTTCCATGTCAGTCCATGTCCTTTACAATTTCCGCAGGCGCTTCGTCCAGAACCTCCGGGTGCTGGATGAGGCGCTTGTAGTATTTTAAGAAGGCGGCGTAATAGAAGCCGTCTACGGTCCGCTCGTCCAGGGTGAACCGGAAGTCTATGTATTTCCGCTGGACCACGGTGCCGTCCTCCTGGAGCTCCAGGGCTCTGCGCTTGCAGCCGAAGGAGCCAAAGACCGGCAGGTTGCCGAAATCATACAGGTGGTGATACACCGGCGGGATGCCCAGAGAACCCATGGAGGTGAAGAAAATGCTGCCGTGGAAGGGGCTGACCTCCAGCAGGAATTTGGGCAAAAGCCCGAAATAATCCAGGGTTTTCAGGAACCACACAAAAAATTTCAGCACCACGCCGGGAATCATGGTCAGGGCATAGGCTGTGTTGTCCACGCCTGCGTCCAGAGGGGTGCTTTTTACTTTGACAATGGCGTCGTTCATTTTCTTGTAGACGTCGTAAACCGTGTCCCTGGGGCTCAGGTGGAGCTTGATCTCCGTCTCCGCGCCGTCGGTGGTCATGTCCTTTTTGATGGTCATGCAGAACTGGATGTCTTCGCCCCGGGAGTAGATCTTTTGCCCGGCGATGAACCGGTTCACTCCGGGATATTTGGCAACGCCTCTGCAATAGGCGGTCAGGAAGACGTGCATGATGCCGAAGTTCGTCAGCCCCTCCCGGCGCTTCTGGCGGATGTAGCGGTCCACATTGGTGATCTCAAAGGCCTCCTCAAAGAGATTGGAGGAGCCGTTGCGGTTGACCATGATGTAGGGAATGATGTAGTTGACGGGGGGCAGGGAGCGGATGCGCCGCCCGTCCACCCGGTCGCCCCAGGTGGGGTGGTATTCTCCCGCCGGGTCGATGCGGATGGCGAAGATCAGCACGGTTGCCCCCAGAAAGAGCAGCGTGTTGGGCAGCAGCCGGATGACGGCGGGCCAATCCTGCAGGAAAATGGCCTGCCGGTTATAGTAGAGGATGGTGGCCAGGGGGAAGAGCATTACGGGGAACAGCAGCCACGCCCGGTGCAGCCGTGCGCCGGAGGTGATGTCCGTATAGATGAGGCCGAAGCAGATCAGGGCCAGCCAGCTCAGGGCAATGAGCATCCGCCCCTGAAGGTTGTGCATGACCCACACGGCGGAAAACAGCACATAGAGCCACACGGGGATGGCGGTCTTATAGAACTGCTCCCGGCCTTTGCAGAGGGTGATGAGCACATAGAGCACCGTTGCCGCCACAGGCAGCCCCATCTGGAGCCACAGGCTGGTGTAGATGGGCATATGGTGGAGGCCGTACAGCACGGTCCGGCTGATGGCCGATCCGGCCAGACACACTGCCATGAGCCAGGCCCAGCCGTTTTTGGGGTTGACGTAAAAATGAATGTTTTTATTCATGGGGGTATACTCCTATCGATCCAGGGCTTTCTTCAGCGCCGCCATGTGGGCCGGGGTGGTGCCGCAGCAGCCGCCAAGGAAAGAAGCGCCGTTTTCATAGCAGGCCTTGACGATCCGGGCGAAGGGCTCCGGCTCCAGCTTGTATTCGGCCTGCCCCTTTTCGTTGATGATGGGATTGCCTGCGTTGGGCTTGCAGATCAGCGGCAGCTTGGTAAACCGCCGCAGCTTGCTCACCAGGTGGGGGACCATGCCGTCTGCCGCCACGCAGTTGAAGCCCACGGCAGCCGCGCCACAGTTCTCCAGCTGCCCCATCAGCGGCCCTGCATCGTGGCCGCTGTAGAGGAAGCCGCCGGACTGCATGGAATAGGTGATCATGGTGGCCCCGGCCCCCTCCAGCTCCGCAGCGGTGAGGATGGCCTCGGCCTCCTGGGGGTAGAGCAGGGTCTCGCCCACCAGCAGGTCCGCGCCGCCGTCGATGAGGCCCCGGATCTGGCGGCGGTAGTTCTCCACCAGCAGGTCAAAGTTGTCCGTATCCCAGCTGTCGCAGAAGGCGGCCAGGGTGGCAATGTCGCCTGCGATCAGGCAGCCCGGGGCGGCGGAACGGCTCAGAGCGATGAGCTGGGCATTGATGGCCTCGGTGTGGTTTTCCAGGCCGATTTTCCGGAGGGCAATGGGCTGGGCCTGGAAGGTGGGGGCATAGATGATTCTGGAGCCCGCCTTGGCATAGCCCCGCTGGAGCTCCACCAGGACCTCGGGGTTGCGCAGAACCCATTCCTCCGTGGCGCAGTCCCGGGGCATTCCCTTGGCGCGCAGGTAAGAGCCGGTGGCCCCGTCCAGCAGGCAAGGCCCCTGGGCCAGCAGTTCGGAAAAATTATCCTTTGTCAGCATAAAGATTTTACCTCAGTTTTCAGATGATGGGTATATTATATAGGAAGTGGGTAAGAATTGCAATACCGTTGACCTTTTTCATAAAACCTGCTATAATAGGGAAAATTTTTTCAGAAAGGAAGCTTTTACCGTGAAAAAAACCGTACTGCGGGAATATGCCCGCTTGATCGTCCGCTGCGGCGTCAATGTTCAGAAGGGCCAGGAGGTCATCGTCTATGCGGACCTGGACCAGCCGGAGTTTGTCCGGATGGTGGTGGAGGAGGCCTATAAGGCCAAGGCCAAAAAGGTTACCGTGGAGTGGAGCTATCAGCCCCTGACCAAGGTCCATACCCGCTATCGCTCCGTCACCACCATGGGCACCGTGGAGGAGTGGCAGAAGGCCAAGTATCAGCACGAGGTGGACGTGGTGCCCTGCCGCATCCATCTGATGTCCGAAGACCCCGACGGCCTGAAGGGCATCAATATGGAGAAGGTCACCAAGGCCCGCCGCATGAGCTACCCCATCATCAAGCCCTATCAGGACCAGCTGGAGAATCGCCAGCAGTGGTGCATTGCCGCCGTCCCCGGTGCAGCCTGGGCCAAGAAGGTCTTCCCCGGCGAGCGCACCGGCACCGCCATGGAAAAGCTCTGGGAGGCCATCCTCTTCACCTCCCGGGTCACCGATGACCCCGAGAAGGCCTGGGCAGACCACGACAGGGACCTGCAGGCGCGCTGCGACTACCTGAACAGCCTGGGCATCCGCTCCCTGCACTACACCGCCGACAACGGCACGGACTTCACCGTGGGGCTCATTCCCGAGGGCCGCTTCTGCGGCGGCGGAGAGACGGCCCGCACCGGCATCTTCTTCAACCCCAATATCCCCACGGAGGAGTGCTTTGTCTCCCCCAGAAGAGGCCAGGCCGAGGGCATTGTCTATGCCACCAAGCCCCTGAGCTATCGGGGCCAGCTGATCGAGGGCTTCTCCATCCGCTTTGCCGGCGGCAAGGCCGTGGAGGTCCACGCCGAGAAGGGCGAGGACCTGCTCAAGGCCATGATCTCCATGGACGAGGGTGCTGCCTACCTGGGCGAGTGCGCCCTGGTACCCCAGGCCAGCCCCATTGCCGAGAGCGGCCTGCTGTTCTACAACACCCTGTTTGATGAGAATGCCGCCTGCCACCTGGCCCTGGGCATGGGCTTCCCGGATACCATTGCGGACTTCCAGAATAAGACATTGGAGGAGTGCCGCAGCCTAGGCATCAACGATTCCATGATCCACGAGGACTTCATGATCGGCTGCGACAGCATGAATATCGACGCCCTCTGCGCCGACGGCTCCACCAAACCGATCTTTAGAAACGGCAACTGGGCGTTCTAAAAAGCCGCTCCCTTAAACCTTCCCCACCGGGGAAGGTGGCCCGCCGACAGGCGGGACGGATGAGGGGCGTTGGATGAGTGAGCTGTATGTAATTCCCAACCGCTCCCGCCCGGAACGCCCCTCCTCCGGAAAAATAATTTTTCAAAAAACAAAAATAATGCTTGCAATTTCCTTGTGTGTATGATATTATACCTAGGCGATTCAAGATTGCTAAGGACATTTATGCCCTTTAACTGATATGAAAGAGGTGAAAGAAATGAAGGAAGGTATCCATCCTAACTACGAACAGACCACCATCCGCTGTGCCTGTGGTAACGTCATCGCGACCGGTTCTACCAAGAAGGACATTCGCGTTGAAATCTGCTCCAAGTGCCACCCTTTCTATACCGGCAAGCAGAAGCTGGTTGACACCGGTGGACGTGTTGATCGCTTCAACAAGCGTTTCGGCCTGAAGTAAGAGATCCAATTACCCGCACTACGTTGGTAGTGCGGGTTTTTTGCATTTTCCGGTTGCCTGCGCGGGGGTGGTTATGGTATAGTTATAGCAAAGAAGGGGCTCCCCTGAAAGGTATAGAGACTGTTGCCGCTTGCGGCTTACAGCCTCTTAATGCAAAGCTGGAGCTGTCAGCGCAGCTGACTGAGGGGTTCTGTGAAAATGCTGAGGCTTGAGACAAAACCCCTCCGGCCCTGCGGGCCACCTCCCCTTTCAGGGGAGGCAATCAATGGAGGAACATATGGAAGAAAATTTTGAAAGCAAGCAGGAGCGGGCGGTGCTGGTTGGGCTGAACGCCGCCTGCTTTACCAAGGAGCAGACCGCCACAGAGGAGAGCTTGGAAGAGCTGGAGGCCCTGCTGGAAACCGCAGGCGGCTTCTGCACCGGCAAGATGCTGCAAAACCGGCCCAATCCAGACCCCCACAGCTTCATCGGCGAGGGCAAGGCCCAGGAGGTCCGCATGCTGGCGGAGGCCACGGCGTCTACCATGGTCATCTTCGACAACGAGCTTTCCCCGGGAAATATCCGGGCCTTGGAGGAGATCATCGGCCTGACGGTGCTGGACCGCAGCGCCCTGATCATGGACATCTTCGCCCAGCGGGCCAAGACCAAGGAGGGCCGCCTCCAGGTGGAGCTGGCCCAGTATAAGTATCTCCTGCCAAGGCTCTCCGGCATGGGCAAGAGCCTGTCCCGGCAGGGCGGCGGCATCGGCACCCGCGGCCCCGGCGAAACCAAGCTGGAGAGCGACCGGCGGCACATCCGGGAGCGGATCACCCGGCTGGAATCGGAGCTCGCCCAGGTCCGCCAGGTCCGGGGCGTCCAGCGGGAGCGCCGGAGGAAGAATTCCGTGCCGGTGGTGGCCATTGTGGGCTATACCAACGCGGGAAAATCCACCCTTTTGAATCAGCTCACCGGTGCGGGCATCCCCGCCAACAACCGGCTGTTCGATACCCTGGATACCACCTCCCGGCTGCTGAAGGTCTCGGACAATCTGGATGTGATCCTGTCCGATACCGTGGGCTTTATCGCGAAGCTGCCCCACCACCTGGTGGATGCCTTCCGGGCAACCCTGGAGGAGCTGGAGTATGCGGACCTGCTGCTCCACGTCATCGACTCCGCCGACCCCAACCGGCAAGAGCACATCGCCGTTGTGGATAAGCTCATCACCACCCTGGCCAAGCCCGGCACCCCGGTGCTCTACTGCTATAATAAGGCGGACCTGGTGCGCCGGGAGGACATCCCCCTGGGGGAGAACACCGTGGCCGTATCCGCCGCCAAGGGCGTGGGCATGGAGGCACTGCTCCAAAGAATCGAGGAAATGCTGGGCCATGCCCGCCATCATGTGGTTCTCTGCCTGCCCTATTCCATGGGCGGCCAGGTGGATGCGCTCCACAGCGGGGCCAAGGTCAACAGCGTGGACTATACCGCGAGCGGAATCGAAATTGACGCGGTGCTGGACGATATCCTCTATGGAAGGCTCCGGGAGTACGTGACAAAGGAGATTTGAGCCGTGGAAGAGTATCTTGTGCCCACCGGCTTCGGAGAAGACGAATTCATTGAAAAGAAGTCCCGCTTCATTGGCCGCCTCTGGCCTGCGGAGACGGAGGAGGAGGCTCTGGCGAAGATCCAGGAGATGAAAAAGCAGCACTACGATGCCACCCACAATTGCTGGGCCTATATCATCCGGGACGGGGCCGTCCGCTTCTCCGACGACGGGGAGCCCGGCGGCACCGCGGGAATGCCCATGCTCCAGGTTTTGCAGCGGGAGGGGCTATTCAACGTGGTCTGCGTGGTCACCCGGTACTTCGGCGGCATTCTGCTGGGGGCCGGTGGCCTGGTCCGGGCCTATACCAAGGGTGCCAAGATCGCCGTGGACGCGGCGGGCAAATCCATGAAGCGGGTGTGGACGGTACTGTATCTGCCCTGCCCCTATTCCTGGTATGAGCGGGTGAAGCTGGAAACGGAAAGCTTCGGCGGCATCATCCGCAGCACGGACTTCGGCTCCGAGGTGGAGCTGGAGCTGCTGTTCCCGGAGGCGAAAGCCCCGGAATTTTTGGAAAAGCTCACGGACATGACCGCCGGAACCGTGGAGGCCATGGAGACCGGCACGGAATACCGGGCGTTCCCGATATAAGGAAGGCATTGCGCACCGGCGCGATACCCCGGGGGGATTCTCCGGATCATCATACATCGCAGACAGCTTTGAATAAGGAGTGATTTCCATGACGGTACGGGAAGAACTGGAGCGTTTGGAACATCGGCGGCTGAACCCCTTGGCGGCCTTTTCGGACAGATCCACAGGCCGCCCGAGGCCGGAGCCGGAGCGGGAGGAGGATGTGCGCACCTGCTACCAGCGGGATACGGACCGCATTGTCCACAGCAAGGCCTTCCGGCGGCTCATGCACAAGACCCAGGTCTTCCTGAACCCGGAGGGGGACCACTACCGCACCCGCATGACCCATACCCTGGAGGTCACCCGCATTGCCAAGACCGTTACGAGAGCCTTAGGGCTCAACGAGGACCTGGCCGAGGCCATCGCCATGGGCCACGACCTGGGCCACACCCCCTTCGGCCACGCGGGGGAAGCCGCCCTGACGGAATGCTGGGGCCGGCCCTTCCGGCACAATGAGCAGAGCCTGCGGGTGGTGGATATTCTGGAAAAAGACGGCCAGGGCCTGAACCTGTGCAACGAGGTCCGGGAGGGCATCGTGGGCCACACCGGCCCCGTGATCCCGAAAACCCTGGAGGGCCAGATCGTCCGCCGGGCGGACCAGATCGCCTACGTCAATCACGACATTGACGATGCCATCCGGGCGGGCATTCTGACGGCTGAGGATATCCCAAGAGACATTGCCGCCATTCTGGGGGAGAACCAGCGGGACCGGATCAACACCCTGGTCTGCGACATGATCTTCACCTCCCGGGAGGCGGGGAGCATCTGCATGACCCAGGAGATTCAAAAGGCCCTGGCGGATCTGCGCAGCTTCATGTTTGCGCGGGTCTATCACAACCCCGTGGCCAAGGGGGAGGAGAGCAAGGCCAAGGATATGCTGCAAATGCTGTTTCGGTTTTATGTGGACCATCCGGAGCAGCTCCCGGCGGATTTCCAGCCCCAGCTGTCCTTCGACGGCCTGGGCCGCACGGTCTGCGACTATATCGCAGGCATGACGGACAACTACGCCATCGAAAAATTCAACGAGATTTTTGTGCCCTCCGGCTGGAATGTCCGGGGATAATATGCTATAATACAATTTCAAAAAGAGAGAGGAGGGGAGCGCCAATGCCGTTTCCACCGGCATTTCTGGATGAGCTTGCCGCCAGAAACCCAATTGAAGAGGTCGTGGGCCAGTATGTTAATCTAAAGCGTTCCGGCTCCAATCTGTTTGGCCTCTGCCCCTTCCATGGGGAGAAAACGCCGTCCTTTTCCGTAGCGCCGGACAAGGGGATCTACTATTGCTTCGGCTGCCACAAGGGCGGCGGGGTCATCAATTTCGAGATGGAGATCGAGGGCCTGAGCTACCCGGATGCCGTCCGCGCCCTGGCCCAAAGAGTGGGCATGGAGGTGCCGGACGACGAGGAGTACCAGAGCCGCTACCGGAAGCAGGAGCGGCTGTGGGCGCTGTCCAAGGAGGCCGCCCGGTTTTTCGTCAGCCAGCTCTATGCCCCCGCCGGGGCGGAGGGTCTGCGCTATGCCCAGAGCCGGGGCATGTCCAAGGGAACACTGACCCGGTTCGGCATCGGCTTCGCCCCCAACAGCTGGGACAGCCTCTGCAAGGCCATGCGGGCCAAGGGCTATACGGATGAGGAGCTGCAAGGTGCGGGCCTGGTATCGGTCTCTCAGAAGAACGGGAATCTTTACGACCGGTTCCGCAACCGGCTCATGTTCCCCATCATCGATGTCCGGGGCAACGTCATCGGCTTCGGCGGCCGTGTCATGGACGATTCCACGCCCAAATACCTAAATTCCCCGGAAACGGAGATTTTTAACAAGCGGAAAAATCTGTTTGCCCTGAACGTGGCGAAGAAGTCCAAACTGGGTTATCTGATTTTGGTGGAGGGCTATATGGACGCCATCGCCCTGCACCAGTACGGCTTCGACTGCGCCGTGGCCTCTCTGGGCACCTCCCTGACAGAGGAACACGCCACACTTCTCTCAAGATATACCGAGCAGGTGGTGCTCATCTACGACGGCGACGAGGCCGGGCAGAACGCCACCAAGCGGGCCATCCCCATGCTGGAAAAGGCCGGTTTACAGGTAAAGGTCCTGCAAATGCGGGACGCCAAAGACCCGGACGAATTCCTGAAAAAGTTCGGCGCGGACCGGTTTAGGCTTCTTCTGGAGGAGTCCTCCAACCGGGTGGAATACCAGCTGCGCGCCATTCAGAAGAAATACGATCTAAGCGTGGACGAGGACCGGGTGAAATTCATCGGCGAGGCCGCAGAGCTGGTCAGCAGCCTTGGGAGCGCCGTCCAGCGGGAGATCTACGGAAACCGGGTGGCGGAAGCGGGAAAAATCTCCCCCGAGGCCATGAAGATCGAGGTGGGCAAGGCCTACAAGCGCCGCTTGAATCGGGAGAAGCGGAAGCAGGAGCGCATCGAACTGGCCCCTGCCGTGGCGGCTCAGCCCAAGAGCCGCACCATCCACTATGACAATGTGAAATCCGCCAAGGCAGAGGAGATCGTCCTGGCGCAATGCCTGACAGACCCCGCCATGATGGACGAGACCGAGAATCTAAGGCCGGAGGAATTCTCCTCTCCCTTGCTGGGCCGGGTATTTGACCAGCTGCGGCAGCAGAGCCGCCAGGGCCTCGCCCCCGGCATTGCGGGGCTGACGGATTTTACAGGGGAGGAAATGGCCCACATTGCCGGGATTTTGCAGCGAAACCCCGGCCCGGTCTCCGAACAGGCCCTTCACGACAGCATCCAGGTGATCCGGCAGCTGCACGATTTCAAGTCGGCCAGCACCGACGGCACCAATGACACGCTGATGGAATTTTACCGGAAAATACAGGAAAGCAAAGGGATCAAAGCATGACTGAGACGACAGAGAAAGACACCGCCATCCCCGTTCCCAGGGATGAGGACGATATCCGGCAGTACCTCCGGGAAATTCGGCAGATCCCCCGGCTGACCCCGGAGGAGGAGCGGGAGCTTGCCCGCCGCTGCGCCCAGGGGGACGAGGAGGCCATCCGAAAGATGGTCAATGCCAATCTGCGCCTGGTGGTGTCCGTGGCCAAGGAGTATTCCGGCCGGGGCGTGCCCCTGATGGACCTGATCCAGGAGGGCAGCATCGGCCTGCTGGCAGCCGCCCGGAAGTTTGACTACACCCGGGACCTTCGCTTTTCCACCTATGCCACCAAATGGATTCGCCAGGGCGTGACCCGGTGCCTGCTGAACCATGCGGGCGCCATCCGCGTCCCGGTCCATACGGCGGAGCGGATGCGCAAGGTCCAGGCGGCCCAGGCGGTGCTGCGCCAGGAGCAGGGCACGGAGCCCACGGCGGAGGAAATCGCCGCCCGGGTGGATATGCCCAGGGAGAAGGTGGCGGAGCTTTTGCAGCTTTCCCCGGATGTCTGCTCTCTGGACGTGCCTGTGGGGGACGAGGACAAGAGCAGCTTCGGGAACCTCTTAGAGGACCTGGAGGCCCCCCAGCCCCAGGAGGAGCTGGTCCGCAAGGAGCTGAACAACGCCATCGACCGCCTGCTCTCCAATCTGACCGAGCGGCAGCAGACCATTCTGCGGCTGCATTTCGGCATGGAGGACGGCGTCTGCCACTCCCTGGAGGAGATCGGCCAGAAGCTGGGCATCTCCAAGGAGCGAGTGCGCCAGGTGGAAAAACAGGCCATGGACAAGCTCCAGGCCATGGGCACAAGCATGGGATTGGAGGATTTTCTGGAATGAATACGTTGGATTTTTCCTTTGACGACAGCCCCTGGGAGCGGTTCCTGGCGGGCAGGCAGCCGGGGGATACGGTAAACGCCGCCCACTTCCTGACCCTGCTGGAGCAGGAGACGGAGGAGGCCGTGGAGGACGCCTTTGCTGCCCTGGAGGCCAAGAAACTGCTGCTGGATATCTCCCAGCTGCCGGTGAAGCACCACCAGGGCCAGGCGGCCCTGCGGCTGCGGCAGGAGGCGGAGCTGGCCGAGCAGGGCATGGATGTGTCCGGCCTGAGCGAGACCGACCCGCTGCGGCTCTACCTGGAGGAGATCGCCCAGATCCCCCTTGGGGAGGATGAGGCCACTCTGGCGGAGCAGGCCGCCCAGGGCCGGGAGCCCGCCGCAGAGAAGCTCATGAATCTGGGACTGCACCGCGTGGTGGAAATTGCCAGAGAGTACGCCGGCTGCGGGGTGCTGCTGATGGACCTTTTGCAGGAGGGCGGTCTGGCCCTCTGGCAGGCCATCGGCACAGAGGACTATCTCGCCCGCCGGGACAGCGCCATTCGGGCCGCCATGGCCCGGGCGGTGACCTTGCAGGCCCGGGCCAACGGCGTGGGCCAGAAGCTGCGCCAGGCCATGGAGGACTACCGGGCGGTGGACGAGCGGCTGCTCTCGGAGCTGGGCAGAAACCCCACCCTGGAGGAGATCGCTCTGGAAATGCACATGACCCCCGAGGATGCCGACACGGTGCGCCGCGTCCTGGAGGATGCCAGGATGCTCCAGCGGGCCACAGCGCCCAAGGAGGAGGAAGCAGCCGGGGAGGAGAACCAGGCCGTGGAGGATACGGCCTATTTCCAGATGCGCCAGCGCATTGCAGAGCTGCTGAGCGTGTTGCCCCAGGAGGATGCAAAGCTTCTGACTCTGCGCTATGGCCTGGAAAAGGGCCTGCCCATGACCCCCGAGGAGACAGGCAAGGCCCTGGGCCTGACGGTGGACCAGGTGGTGCAGCGGGAGGCAAAGGCCCTATCCCTTCTGCGGGAAGAAAAATAAAGGCGGCAGCTTAGCCGGGAAATGAGGAAACATATGGGAAAGAAAATTTCTGTGGCCATCGATGGCCCTGCCGGTGCAGGCAAGAGCACCATTGCCCGCCGTCTGGCGGGGGAGCTGGGCTTCCGCTATGTGGATACCGGGGCCATTTACCGCACCGTGGCCTATTTTATGGACCTGTGGGGGGTGAGCCCCAAGGATGTGGACGGGGTGAACCGCTACATCGACGAGCTGACCGTCGGCATTGAATACGATGACGAGGGCGTGCAGCATATGCTCATGAACGGCATGGACGTGACGGGGGACATCCGCACACCGGAGATCTCCCAGAAGGCCAGCCTCATCTCCGCCCACGCCGTTGTCCGGGATGTGCTGCTGGATATGCAGCGGAATATGGCGGAAGAATATGATGTGGTCATGGACGGCCGGGACATCGGCTCCGTGGTGCTGCCCAAGGCCACGGTGAAGATCTTTCTCACGGCTTCTCCCGAGGTCCGGGCCAAGCGGCGCTATCAGGAGCTGCTGGAAAAGGGCCAGAAGGCAAGCTACGCTCAGGTGCTCAAAGACGTGCAGCAGCGGGACTACCAGGACACCCACCGGGACATCGCCCCCCTGAAGATGTGCCGGGACTCCGTGAAGGTGGATACCTCTGAAATGGACCTGGAGCAGTCCGTGGCGGCCATCCGGAAGATCGTAGAGGAGAAGATTTCCCGATGAGTGTACGCGTTGCCAAAAGCGCCGGGTTCTGCTTCGGCGTCAGCCGGGCGGTGGAGCTGGTCCAGTCCTCCGCCGCAGCGGGGAAGCGCACCGTGACCCTGGGGCCGATCATTCACAATCGCCATGTGGTGGAGGCCTTCCATCAGGCGGGTGTGGGGGTCATCGATTCTCCGGAGGAGGCAAACCCCGGCGATACCGTCATCATCCGCTCCCACGGCGTGGGCCGGGAGGTCTATGCCCGGCTGGAAGCCCGGGGGGCCGAGATCGTGGACGCCACCTGTCCCTTTGTCAAGCGCATCCATGGCCTTGTGAGCCGGGCGGAGGAGGAGGGGCGGCTTCCCATCATCATCGGCACGCCTACCCACCCCGAGGTGGAGGGCATTGCCGGCTGGTGTACCGCCTGCAAGATTTTTGATAGTGCAGATTCACTAAAAAAATGGGTCACGGAAGAAAGAATTGCTGCGGACTTGCCAATTTGCATGGTTTGCCAGACAACTTCCACAGAAAATTTGTGGAAATTATGCAGAAATTTTGCAAAAAAACAGTTTACTAACTTGAAAATTTTTGATACAATATGTAAAGCGACTGAGGATAGGCAAACCGAGGCGGCGCTTTTGAGCCGCCGGAGCCAGGCTATGGTTGTGGTTGGGGATGCGAAAAGCTCCAATACCGGCCGGCTCGCCATGATTTGCCGCGAATACTGCGACCGTGTAGCTCTTGTTGACGATGCCAGCGAACTGGAGCCCGCGTTTTTCGCCGGTATCACTGATGTTGGAATCACGGCTGGTGCGTCCACACCGGCGTGGATTATAAAGGAGGTCAACAAGACTATGAGCGAAATTACCAATGTTGAGGCTGTACAGGAGGAGAACTTTGCAGAGCTTCTCGAGCAGTCCATCAAGACTTTAAATACAGGAGATAAGGTTATCGGCACCGTTACCGGAATCGGCAATACCGAAATCCAGGTAGACCTGGGCACCAAGCATGCCGGTTACATTCCTTATGACGAAGTCAGCAACGATCCTTCCGTGAAGCCCGAGGATATCCTGCACGTCGGCGACCAGATCGAGGTCTTCGTCGTTCGCGTCAACGATCAGGAGGGCACCGTGCAGCTGTCCAAGAAGAAGCTGGACGGCCTGAAGGTCTGGGACGAGATGGCTGATTACGTGGAGAACAAGACCACCATCGACGCCGTCATCACCGAGGAGAACAAGGGCGGCCTGGTTGCCAATGTGAAGGGCGTTCGCGTCTTCATCCCCGCTTCTCAGTCCGGCGTTGCCAAGGGCGGCGACATGGCTGCTATGGTGGGCAAGCCCGTTCAGCTGAAGATCACCGAGGTCAACCGTGCCCGCCGCCGCGCCATCGGCTCCATCCGGGCCGTGAACGCCGAGTCCCGCAAGGCCGCTCAGGAGAAGATCTGGAGCGAGATCGAGGTCGGCAAGAAGTACCACGGCGTTGTGAAGTCCCTGACTTCCTATGGCGCTTTCGTGGACATCGGCGGCGTGGACGGCATGGTCCATGTTTCCGAGCTGAGCTGGAACCGCATCAAGACCCCCGCCGACGTTGTCAAGGTCGGCGACGAGATCGATGTTTACGTCATCTCCTTCGACCCCGAGAAGCACAAGATCTCCCTGGGCTACAAGACCGCCGAGATGAACCCCTGGAACCAGTTCATGACCAACTACGCTGTTGGTGATGTGGTGGATGCCAAGGTCGTGAAGCTGATGACCTTCGGTGCCTTTGCCGAGATCCTGCCCGGTGTGGACGGCCTGATCCATATCTCCCAGATCGCCGACCGCCGCATCAACAAGCCCGAGGATGTCCTGTCCGAGGGTCAGCAGGTCAAGGTCAAGATCACCGATGTTGACGCTGAGAACAAGCGCATCTCCCTGTCCATCCGCGCCCTGCTGGAGGACGGCGAGGACGCCGAGTAAGCTTTCCTGAAAACCATACCGGGGTAGATTCTACCCCGGTATTTTGCAATATCGCCAAGCCGCCCCGCCGCAGCAGTGGAAGAGGGGCGTTACGGGAGAGAGTGGTGCGGATTTATTAGCTACTCCCGCCCGGTACACCCCTCCTCAGTCTCGCTGACGCGAGCCAGCTCCCCCGAAGGGGAAGCTTTTAACCTTCCCCATCGGGGAAGGGGGACCGCCGCAGCGGTGGAAGAGGGGCGTTACGGGAGAGAGCGGTGCGAAAAAGGGAACCATGGCTCCCCTGAAAGGGAAGCACGAGTACGTATTCCCAGCCGCGCCCGCCCGGTACACCCCTCCTCAGTCAGGGCTGCGCCCTGCCAGCTCCCCCGAAGGGGAAGCTTTTAACCTTCCCCTCCGGGGAAGGGGGACCGCCGCCGTAGGCGGTGGCGGTGCGTCGCGCAGCGAATCTAATTTCCATAGTTGCCGGTGGCAGCTATACCATAATTTCATGGAAGAGGGGCGTTGCGGGAGAGAGCGGTGCGGATTTGACGGTATTGCAATATTTTAATAACCACCCCAGAAAGGATGTTCATTCCATGGTCAAACACATTATTCTGTTCACCCTGAAAGAAGACGCCGACAAGCCTGCCGTCATTGCTGCGGCCCAGGCGGCGCTGCTGCCTTTGGTCGGCCAGATCCCCGGCCTTACCAAGATGGAGGTGAAGCCCTGCTTCTGCGGCCCGGACTTTGTGCTCTATTCCGAGTTCGACAGCCGGGAGGCTCTGAATGGCTACGCCGATCACCCCCTGCACGTGGAGGCCAAGTCCCACTTCTTCCCCTGGGTGGCCTCCAGAATGCCTGCGGACTACGAAGTATAAGGAGAAAAATACCATGAAAGCAATCGTGACCGTTGTGGGCCAGGACCGGGTGGGCATCATCGCCGCCGTCTGCTCCAAGCTGGCCGAGTTCAATGTCAATGTGCTGGATATCAGCCAGACCGTTATGCAGGGCTATTTTACCATGATGATGGCTACGGAGGTTTCCGCCTGCAATGTCCCCCTGGCAGAGTTTGCCCGGAGAATGGACGAGCTGGGCGTTCAGATGGGGCTGTCCATCCGGGTGCAGCGGGAAGATATCTTCCAGTCCATGCACCGCATCTGAGGAGACGCCATGCTGGATCAAAAAGACATTCTGTCCACCCTGGACATGATCGACAATCAGCACCTGGATATCCGGACCATCACCATGGGCATCAGCCTTCTGGACTGCGCCGATGGGGATTTGTCCGCCTGCTGCAAAAAGATCTACGATAAAATCACCCGCTGCGCCAAGGACCTGGTCCGTGTGGGCCGGGAGATCGAGGCGGAGTTCGGCATTCCCATTGTGAATAAGCGCATTTCCGTCACCCCCATTTCTCTGGTGGCCGCCGCCTGCCGGACGGAGAGCTATGTGGAGATCGCGAAGACCCTGGATGCCGCTGCGAAAACCTGCGGCGTCAACTTCATCGGCGGCTTCTCCGCCCTGGTGCAGAAGGGCGCTACGATCAGCGACTGGAAGCTGATCCGCTCCATCCCCGAGGCCATGGCCTCCACGGATATGGTCTGCGCCAGCGTCAACGTGGGCTCCACCAAGGCCGGCATCAATATGGATGCCGTGGCCGAGATGGGCCGCATCGTCAAAAAGACCGCCGAGCTCACCCGGGACAAGGACTGCCTGGGCTGCGCCAAGCTGGTGGTCTTTGCCAACGCCGTGGAGGATAACCCCTTCATGGCCGGTGCCTTCCACGGCGTGGGAGAGCCGGAGTGCGTCATCAATGTGGGCGTTTCCGGCCCCGGAGTTGTGTACCACGCCCTGCAAAGCGTCAAGGGCCAGCCCTTCGACGTGGTGGCCGAGACCGTGAAGAAGACCGCCTTCCGCATTACCCGCATGGGTCAGCTGGTGGGCGTAGAGGCCTCCCGCCGCCTGGGTGTGCCCTTCGGCATTGTGGACCTGAGCCTGGCCCCCACCCCTGCCATCGGCGACAGCGTGGCGAGAATCCTGGAGGAGATGGGCCTGGAAACCTGCGGCACCCACGGCACCACCGCGGCTTTGGCATTGCTGAACGACGCGGTGAAGAAGGGCGGCGTGATGGCCTCCAACCATGTGGGCGGCCTGTCCGGCGCTTTCATCCCCGTGTCTGAGGACGAGGGCATGATCGCCGCCGCCGAGAAGGGCACCCTGGTCCTGGACAAGCTGGAGGCCATGACCTGCGTCTGCTCCGTGGGCCTGGATATGATCGCCGTTCCCGGGGACACCACCGCTTCCACCATCTCCGCCATCATCGCCGACGAGGCGGCCATCGGCATGGTCAATTCCAAGACCACCGCCGTGCGCATCATCCCCGCCCTGGGCAAGGGGGTAGGGGACCGGGTGGAGATGGGGGGATTGCTGGGCAGCGCCCCGGTGATGCCCCTGCACAGCGAGAGCAGCGAGGCCTTCATCGCCCGGGGCGGCCGCATCCCCGCCCCCCTGCAGAGCCTGAAAAACTGACCCTTTCGTGGGGCTGTTGCAAAATAGCCCCATATGGGTCAAAACGCTCAAAAAAAGATGTCATTGCGAACCAGTGACCGATGTCACTGGTGTGGCAATCCCCCGGATAGGCGTAAAATCCGGGATTTTCAATCGTAGATGTTTGAAAATCGGGGGGATTGCCACACCAGCGTGCGCGCTGGTTCGCAATGACAGAGCGTTTCCTAACAGCCCCTTTTTGGGGCTTTTATGGCAGCCGCGCTGGGCTGAAAAAGCAGCGGTTCGGCAGGCGGCAGGTGGAAATTTGGGTTGAGGAACCAAACCGGAATACTTTGACAGTGATGAAAGGAGGCACCGCCTTTTTCACCGGGCCGCTGCGTTTTTCCCTTATTTCTGAACGAACACAGGCATACCGAAGGCGGAGTTCCAGGCAATGTCGGTTGCGAAGACTCTGGCCCACTTCATGCCCTTGGGGAAGGTGAATTCCACGGTTTCCCGGCCATAGGGCTTGGTTTCGTTCATGGGGATGCGGATGGAATGGACGTTTTCGCCGTCGGAGTAGACGCACTCGGCGTAGGCCATGGGGAAGGTCCAGCTGAAGGTTGCGGCGGCCTTGCCGTCTTCAATGGTGCTGCTTTCCAGCAGAACCTCGCCGGTGGAGTAGAAGTGCTTGCCGGCACGGAGGGCGTCCACCAGTTCGTCATACTTTTCGGAGGAGGGCACGTGGTCCAGCTGGACATAGGTGCAGTTGGTCATGGGGTACAGCTCCCAGTCCTCCTCGTGTTCGTCTACCTTGGTGTAGGTGTCCAGCTCGCTCATGACGTAGCGGGGCTTTTCGGCCCAGTTGTTGATGTCGTTCCACACCCGCTCAATGCGTCCGGCGAACATGTGGTCTACGGAGTTGTCCGCAGGCAGCATCCGCGCGCCGAAGCCCATCCAGCGCTCATCGGTGAACCAGGGCTCATTCTTGCAGTCGTAGGGCAGGCCGTCATTGGCCTTGGTGTCCGGATGGGGCATCTGGATGAAGGCGTTCTCCCGGCGGCACATCTCCACCACGTCCATGGCGGATTTCAGGTGGTAATAGGTGCGGCCATCGGGCAGCTTCTCGGCGAACTCCTGGTCGTCGTCTCTCCAGCGGGAGTACAGCATGGGCTTAGAGGGCCATACCATGAAGTGGAAGGGAATGAGCTGCTTGTCCTTGTCCTTGCCCATGATGGCGATTTCCTCGCCGGTGACCAGCAGAAAATCGGGGGTGCTGACATAGCGGGATTCCAGCTGATAGCGCTCCAGGTCGGATTTCCGGCCCTCCTTGTTGTCATCGCACCGGCCCTCAGCCCAGAAGTCGCAGGGGGAGAAGATGTCGAAGCCGTTTTCCTTCACCTGCAGCTCCCAGGGGCGCTGCTTGCGGTAGTCTCTGGGGAAGGCGGCCTGGCTGGCGATGTGCATATGGGAGCCCAGGCGCTTGTAGCCGTCCAGGGGGCGCAGGTGGTCAAAGTTGGTGTACTGCATGGCCATGCTGCGGGTGGCGTAAACCGAGCCGCTGCTGACCACCAGGAAATAGGACATTCTCTGCATGGTGCCGGGCTTGGCATTGTACAGGGGCCAGCGGACATTGAAATGCTCCTGCTCCTTGTTGTGCCGGACGCCGATGGAGAACTTGCCGTTCTTTTCCAGGTTATAGTAGTTGTAGCCCACGTTGTTCTCGGTCTGGCCGCCCCAGACAAAGCGGTGGGGGGCAGGCATAACCGCAACGGCGCCGTGGGGCTGCTGCAACGTCAGCACGCGGCCTCTGGCATAGACCCGCTCCTTGTCCCGGTCAGGGCCGGCATTGGTGCGGTAGCCCGGGTTCTCCAGGACTTCCCGGCGCTTGGGGGTGACATAGTACAGCTTGTCGGGCTTGAAGCCGCTGAGGCCGCCGTGGTACAGGTAGCAGACGCCGTCCTCCTGGGTGGAGGCCACGGCCTCGATGCGGACCAGGTTGCAGCCGTTGTAGAAGTGGACCTCGAAGCCGCCGGAGAACTTGCCGACGGTCAGGCCGTTGAAGGCCACGATCTGCTCACCGCCGTTCTGGGAGAAGGTCATCTCGGTGGTGTTCCAGCTGTCTTTGGCCTCTTCCACCTCTTTTTTGCGGCTCATGGGGTCATCGGAATAGGTGTCCCACTGGAAGTCCAGGGTCTCGCCGGGGGCCAGGCCCTTTTCCCGCTGGGGGTTGATCTTGGTACGGACACCGGTGATTACCTTGAACTCGGGGTGCAGGTTTGCAGCCAGGTTTACCCAAGCCCCGTTGGTCTTGTAGCTCAAATCAAAAATGCAGGGAATCGCATTGTCAATGCCCAGCGTGGCGCGCCAGGTCAGGCCGTCCTCGCCCTGCCAGAAGATTTCCTTGTTTTCCATGGATGATCAGCACCTTTCTCGGTTTTCTATGATAAATGTTGCGGATTTTCAAATTTCAGTGGAGCCGGGCGGAGTGTCGGCCCGGGAGTCGGAGGCTTTTTCTCCGGCCCGGCTCAGCTTTTGCGGCTATCTCGAAATCAGCCGGGGTAAGCGGGGAACATGAAGGCAATCCAGGCAATCTGGCACACGGATTTCAGCAGTGCGGGGGGAAGACCCTGCTTGAGCATGGTCTTCAGGCTGTAGCCGCCGCCTTCCATCAGCATGGGGATTATGGCGGTGGCGGTGGGCATGAACCATGCCACCAGGGAGGCGTTCTGGATGATCATGATCAGGCCCTTGGCGCTGCAGCCCAGGGTGTTGCAGGTCATGATCGCAATGGGGATGAACAGGTTTGCGGTAGCGCCGTTGTTCATGAACTGGGTCAGGAACAAGACGATGAACCAGAACACGGAGTAGAGCACCAGAGTGCTGGGCCTGCCGCCCAGAGCGCCGGCCACCATGTTGCCGACCCATTCGCCGGTGCCGGTTTCCAGCAGAGCCTCACTCATGACGAATGCGCCGATGAGCAGCATCATCAGGTTGATGGGCATGGCGTTGATGGATTCTCTTACATTGTTTGCGCCCACGGCATACATAAGGATAGCGCCCACGAAGGGAACGATCCACTGGGGAATGCCCATCTTGCTGTAGAACACCAGGCACAGGCAGGTGCCCAGGAAGATGATGTAGGCGGCGATTTCCTGGAACTTGGTCAGCTCGCGCTCTTCCTTCTTGGCCTTGACCTTCAGGGCCTCAATGGCCAAATCGGGTTTCTCGGGGGCAATCTTCACGCCGATGGTCATGAAGTAGATCAGCATGATGATGCACACGGGGATTCTTGCAATGAAGGGGTCCATAACGGAGAAGCTGTCGCCGAAGGTGTAGCCTGCGTTCTCCAGGAAGCCATTGTACTTGGCGTAGGTGACGGCTGCGGCGCCGATGGGGAAGCCGGTCTGGTCACACAGCATCATGCAGCCCACAGGGAACATGATCTTGGAGGGGCTTCTGTCGTAGCGGCGGCAAACCTCCATCATAATGGGGTAGGCGATGGCGATACGGCCCACAGCGCCGGGGAGCACGAAGCCCATGGCGAACAGAACCACCATGAACATGCCGCAGCAGCGCTCGAAGCTGCCGCCGGAGACCTTAAAGAGCAGGTTGCCGATGCTCTTCACGGCCCGTGTTTTGCTGAAGCCCGCCGCACACATCATCATGGCGGCGATGATGATCACGTTGGAGTCTGCAAACTTTGCCAGGGCGGTATTGGGCTTGACGCAGCCGGTGATGACCAGCAAGGCCACGACCAGCATGGCAATGCCGCCGAAGTCATACTTGGTAAATGCCAGCAGCAACAGCATCAATAGCCATATGCCTATGGTGATTGCGATTTGCGTTGTCATTTTTATTTCCTCGCTTTCGCTTCTTTCTGATTCTCAACGCACCGGCGCTTGCTCTGCGGCAGCCGGACCGGCTCGGCGGCCGTCCGATGGGGTCAGGTACCTTGGCTGCCCGGCAACGTTGTTTGACACCCGAATGGTAGCACATTTTTTTCTGTTTACAAATTCGCAAAATTTATCATTCATACAAAAGGGAAAAAAACGTCGAAAAATGGAAGAGGGCCATGGTCAAATTGACCATGGCCCAGCTTCTCAAATGTATGGATCATAAGAATGCGTCTCTGCCCTGTTCATCAAATTCCCGGGCAAATTCCGAGAGCAGGTTTGCAAGAGGGTTCAGCGGCTGCTCCCGCCAGGCCAGAAACAGGTGCTGCTCAATGGTTTCATCCGTCTCCAGGGGAACCGCCGTGATATCCCGGATGCTCTCCCGCAGCATCCGCATGGTGTTGTAGCCCAGGGCCAGAATGTGGGAATTGGCGATGACATCTATAGACCGGTTCAGATTTTCACATAGGATCTGGACCTTCGGCTGGAAGCCGTGATCTCTGCAATAGTCATAGATCCAGTCCACCTTGCTGTCGTTGGCGCAGAACACAAAGGGCTCCTCCCGCAGGTCTTCCAGCGACAGGCTCTTGCGCTGCGCCAGGAGGTGATCCCGCCGCATAAGCACATACAGAGCGTTGCGCCGCCCCAGAAGCACACCCGGAAGGGTTTTGTCCTGATCCGGCAGCACAAAGGCGTCCAAATCCGTCAGCAGCAGCTGCTCCTGGGTGGGTTTTCCGCTGTAAACTTCCAGGCGAATCTCCGGATAGCGCTTCTGAAAGGCGGCCAGGAAGATAAACAGCGTATCCGTTTCCACAGCGGCACCGATTTTCAGCGTCCCCCGAATTTTGGTGGAATCCTCCAGCTTTTTCAGGGTTTTCTCCTGAAAATCCCCGTTCTTTCTGACCCATTCCAGGAAGTATCTGCCGCTGTCATTGAGGCGGATACCCTTGGAGGTTCTGGTAAAGAGCTGGCAGCCCAGCTCTGCTTCCAGCTTGTGCAGGTTGTTGGACAGGGCGGAGGGGGAGATATTCAGAATGTCCGCCGCCAGGGTCATATTCTCCTGCTGGGCAATGACCGTGAAATCCCGCAGAAAATCAATATCCATATCCGCGCACCTCCTGTTCCACGAAGGTCAAAAAGCGTGTTCCGGCCTCTGTCAGCTGTTCCTCGGACCAGGAGATGCCGATCCACTCCACGTTCAGGGGCGCGAGCACCGGGATGACTCGCCACTCCTCAATTCGCGGGGCCAGAGACAGCTCATTGTCAAAGGCCAGTCCAATGCCGCAGCCGGCCCGGATGGCGCTGTATTTGCTGTTGTTGGAGTCTACGAAGACGGAAACCCTCGGCCGGAAGCCCATTTGCAGGCAGGCCTGATAGGCCCCCTCGGGGATGGAATCATCGCTGTTTTTCAGAAAAACAAAGGATTGGTCCAGCAAATCCCCCAGGGCAAGCCGATTTCTGGCGGACAATGGGTTCTTCTTTGGCACAATGGCGTACAGCGCCGCCCGATGCTCCAGGGGCAGGAACCGCTTTTTTCGGTTGTACTCCTTTTCCAGGGAAACGGTGAAATCCGCCTTCCGGAAATTCTCCTGCTGCTCGGCGCTGCCCCGCTGCAAAACCAGCCGAATGTCTGAATTCTGCTCTGCAAAGCGGCCCAGAATTGCATAAAGCAGATCGCTGTTGCGGCAGATGCGAAATACCAGCTCTGCCTGGGGAAAATCACCCAGGTACAGCCCCTCCTGCACATGGGAAAATTCCTCCAGAAATTTGCGGGCCGAACGGTAAAACAGCTTTCCCTGCTCGTTGACAATCAGCCATTTTCCCTTCCTGGAAAACAGCGCATGGCCGGTCTCCTCCTCCAGGCGCTTGAGAATGCTGCTGACCGCAGGCTGGGACATCTGCATATCCTCCGCCGCCCTGGTAATGCTGTTGTAATCTGCGATTTTCAGAAAAATTTGAAGGTCACGGGTGTTCACAAACGGATTCCGCCTTTCTTTGCGTTTTGATTTTTCTTGCGGTTCATAAAAATTCTCAAACGAAAAGTAAAAATTGGGAAAAATCACAATGGCACTTTCGTAAAATTCTCAGAAGGCTTTCTTCCATTTTAGCAGATTTGAAAACGATGTCAATCCACGCAATGCGCCAAAAGCGCCGCGCTCCCGGAGAAAGCGCGGCGTTTTTGGGGGAAAGATCAGCGGTGTTTCTTTTGCAGCGCCACGCAGGCCCCAAAGGAGCAGACCATGGTGGCCAGTACGGTCAACAGCACCGGGGTGAAGCTGCCGAAGCCGTCCACCAGTACCCCCACCAGCAGGGAGGCTCCCGCCATGACCACGCTGTTGATGCAGGTATGCACACCGAGATACCGCTTGCTATCCTGCTGGCCGTAGGCGGCGATGCAGCAGCGGGAAATGCCCACCACAGACAGGGCGTATACGCAGCCGTACAACAGCGAGGCGGCGAACAGCACGACCACCTGGCTGGAAGCAAACAGATAGCACAGCAGCGCCGCCATGGCAACGGCAAGGGCACCCATGGTTGCCTTCCAGGCCCCCACCTTGTCGCAGAACATGCCATAGAGGAACTTGCTGCCCACATTGCCGATCATGATCATGGTGGTCATGGATGCGCCCACGCTCAGCGCGTAGCCGATGTTCTGGGCAAACATGCTGATGTTGATAGCGAAGGTCACGCCCAGACTGCCGCCGATCAATACAAGGGCCACCAGCACAATGGTGCCCACATTCAGCGGCTCCTGGGAGGCCGAGGCCGCCTTGGTCCGGCGCGCGGGTTCCTGGGGGGCGGGACCGTGGAACATCAGCAGCAGGCCGGGAATCGTCAGGGCCAGGGTCACGGCGCTGAGCACCCAGATGGCGCTTCTCCAGCCCATGCTGTCAATCAGCCTGGCGCACAGAGGATTGCAGATGGCCCCGCCGATTCCGGAGAAGGACATGGCAATGCCTGTGGCCGTGCCGGAATTGTCCGGGAACCACTGGGTCAGCAGCATGGGAATGGCAACGCTGCCAACACATCCGGCAGCACCGCACAGCACGGCGGATATGTACCACAGGGCGTTGTCCGCGCCAACGGTCAGCAGCAGGAAGCCGCAGACGGTGACAAGCTGATTCAGCAGCAGAAAAATGGGCTTTTTAGACCGGAAATACAGCGCCGTGACCGAGGCCGCCGCCAGGGCGGTGGTGACGCTTTTCATGGTATTGTACAGGGAGACCTTGGACATGCTGAAGCTCAGCTCCTGACGAATCTGGGCAAAGAGCACGCCGGAGCAGTTCATCAGCACGCCAATCATAGCGCACTGGTACAGGCACGCGCCGATCAGCACGGCAATCTGCCGCCCGGTGAACCCTTTTTTCTCTACGGTATACGTTGGGGACATAAAGCAACAAGACCTTTCCTTTTTATTTTTATGGGGAAATTGTAGCATATGTCCTCTTAAATCGAAATTCGATGTTTTTATGGTTCATTCCGGGAGTGCTTTGCACGAATGAAGGAAAAACCGCCCCCGTTCGCTGTGGTGGCAGCGGACGGGGGCTTTTTAGAAAGGAATCGAAAGAAGGGTTACTTGCTGCTGCGGTAGTAGTTGATGAGGCACCCGTCGGCGATAATGTGCCGCTCGGGCTCGGTGAGCTCTCCGGTGGACACGGGGAAGCGGGTGACGGTGCCGTCGGGTTTCACCGCGTAGGCATCGAAGGAAGCGTCGTTGGCAAGCACATGCGCCCGGACGCCCGGCACGAAGATGTAGTCGCCCAGGCTGAACACCTCGGGATTCTCCACCAGGAAGGGGGTCATGCCCCAGTTGATGCAGTTGGAGCGGTAGCGCTTGGTGGCATAGGCTTTGGCAAAGTTGGCGGAAGCGCCCATGACTCTCTGGCAGGAGGCGGCCTGCTCCCGGGCGGAGCCGTCGCCGGGCATGTTGGCGAAGATGGTGGAGCCCAGATCGGTATTTTCAGGATCGACAGTCAGACCGGCCTTGGCAAGGGCAGCGTAGACGGCCTTCACTTCCTCGGTCAGGCCCTTCCCGGCCCGACGGTCCCGCTCCTGCTGGCGCATAACCTTGCTGCGGGAGACGTACTGGGGGTCACGGCGGGACAGGGCGAACTCACTCAGACGCTCGGGATTGGAGCGGTAGGAGGAGGTCTCGCCGGAGGGGATCAGCTCGTCGGTGGTGGTAACGGGGTCGGTGATGTAGGAGCAGACCTTTACCAGGAGATCCTCGGTCAGCGCGGGCATTTCGGGCCAGTCCTTGATGTTGGGGCCGAACTTCAGTTCGTGCTGGGGCTCGGGCTTCGTCCAGCCGTTGTAGATCCGCTTTTCGTAGATGCCAACCTCGAAGTGGTATTCGGGGTTGGTGTATTCCACGTCCAGATCGGAAGCTGCCGTCAGCTTGCCGCCATTGGCAGCGGTGGCGGCAATGGAACGGGCGTCCATCAGGGCCACGGCAGCCATCTGGCCCTCGCCGGGCTTGGAGCCCTCCCGGTTGGGGAAGTTCCGGGTGGTGTGGCGGATGGAGAATTCGCCGTTGGCGGGGGTGTCGCCTGCGCCGAAGCAGGGGCCGCAGAAGCATTCCCGGAGAATGACACCGGCGGCGATCAGGTCGTGGGCCCGGCCGTTTCTCATCAGCTCTGCCAGAGCGGGCATGGAGCCGGGGTAGACGCTGAGGGTGAAGGCCCCGTTGCCGCAGCTGCGGCCTCTCAGGATATCCGCAGCGGCGCAGATATTGTCGAAGGTGCCGCCGGAGCAGCCGGCGATTTCGCCCTGCTCCACCCAGACAGCGCCGTCGTGGAACTTGGACACAATGTCCATCTGGGCACCCTTGATCTGCTTATTGGCATTCTCCTGGACCAGGTGCAGAATGTCCGCGGCGTTCTCCTGAAGCTCGTGGATGGTGTAGGTGTTGCTGGGGTGCATGGGCATGGCAATGGTGCACTCCACGGTGGACAGGTCTACGTATACGCAGCCGTCGTAGTAGGCAACCTCCGCAGGCTTCAGCTCTTTGTAAGCCTCGGGGCGGCCATGAATGGTGAAGTAACCCTTGGTCTTCTCATCGGTGACCCAGATGGAGGACCAGCAGGTGGTCTCGGTGGTCATGACGTCAATGGCGTTCCGGTACTCCATGGGAAGATTTGCAATGCCGGGGCCGACGAACTCCATGGCCTTGTTCTTCACATAGCCGTTCTTGTACACCGCGCCGATGATGGACAGGGCCACGTCCTGGGGACCAACGCCGGGCTTGGGGGTGCCGGTGAGATAAATGGCAATCACGCCGGGGCGGGCAAAATCGTAGGTCCGGCCCACCAGCTGCTTGGCCAGCTCCCCGCCGCCCTCGCCGATGGCCATGGTGCCCAGCGCGCCGTAGCGGGTGTGGGAGTCGGAGCCCAGGATCATCCGGCCGCAGCCTGCCATCATCTCCCGGTTGTAGCTATGGATGTTGGCAAGGTTCGTGGGCACGTAGATGCCGCCGTACCTGTGGGCTGCGGACAGGGCGAACTTGTGGTCGTCCTCATTGATGGTGCCGCCCACGGCGCAGAGGGAATTGTGGCAGTTGGTCAGTACATAGGGCAGGGGAAACTCGGTCATGCCGGAGGCCCGGGCGGTCTGGATGATGCCCACATAGGTGATGTCGTGGGAGGTCATGGAGTCGAATTTCAGCCGGAGGTTGTCCATGTCGGCGCTCTGGTTGTGGCTTTTCAGAATGCCATAGGCCATGGTGCCCTGCTGGGCTGCCTCTTTCGTAACCTTCTTGCCGGTCTTTGCGGCAACCTCGGCGGGGTCGGTGACGAGGTCAGTGCCGTTTACCAGGTAAACGCCGGTATCGTACAGGTGGACCATAATAGAATCGTTCCTTTCTCGTTTGCCTTATTTTCCGGCACCCGTCTGGGTGCTTTATTTTTGTATCTCCATCTTAGCAAGCAAAAGGGGATTTGTAAAATGGGGAATTGGAATGCCTGGATTCCTTTTTGGAATATGTGCTCACCTGATTGCGTGTTATCCCAGGTAATCCGGGAAGATGCATTTCTCCTCGCAGAGAATATGGTACAGCTCCCGGGATGGGCGGGGCAGATTGGTGACGCTGTCGCCATACATCACAGCCCATTGGTGGAAAATCTCTTCGTTTTCCGGAAGACGGTAATAGTTGATGGCTTCCGGCTCCGGATATTGGGCGGCAAATACGCTGGGGATAATGCCAATGCCCAGCCCCTTTGCGACAAAGCGGATTACCAGCTCAATATTGTGGGATTCCAGGCAGACCTCGTATTCTCCGTTCAGCTGGGCCAGCGCCTTGTCCGCAATAATTCTGGATTTCTTTTCCGGGCTGCTCAGCACCAGCTTCTGCCCCCGCAGGGCCTCCACGGAGAGGAAGGGCAGCTTTTCACCGGGGACGGTATAGCCCTGGGCGTTGACAGGGTGGTCCTTTGGCACACCGATCAGAAATGGGTCCCGATAAAAGACACTGTAGTGCACGTTTTCATTCCGAACCGGCAGGCAGACAATGGCAATATCCAGCTTGCCGGTCATGATCTGCTCTTCCAGAACAAAGCTGTTCTGCTCTACAATCTCAATTTTGATGCTGGGGTAGCGGCTGGCAAAGCGGGCGATGGCTTCCGGCAGGACAACGGCGCTGATTCTGCGGGCGGTGCCCAGCCGCAGTACGCCCCGGCGCATTTCGTTCAGATCGCAGAAGTCTGTTTCCAGGTCCCGATACATCCGCAGAATCTGGTAGGCCCGCTGCACCAGACATTCGCCGGAATAGGTAAGGGTCAGCCCGTTGGGCCTGCGCAGGAAGAGGGGCTCGCCAAGCTCCTCCTCTACCCGGTTCAGACATTTGCTCAGAGCGGGCTGGGTAATGTACAGCCGCTGGGCAGCCTTGGCCATGCTCCCCTCTTCTGCAATTGCAACAATTTTCTCCAGATCGCTTCTGTTCATATTGCCACTTCCTTTCTGATTTTCAAAGCATTATACCACGGAAACGGCAGAATTTCCAGAAGCCCGGTGCCTTCACCGAAGGGCCGTTTCGGGCAGAACCTGGGCCTTTTCCAGGTTCTCCAGTGCGTCAAACAGGGGGAGCAGCCGGGCCTCCGGGAGCTCTACGCAGCAATTCATGGCTTTGCTGCGCAGCTGCGCTTTGGTCAGGGGGGCGGCAACGCTGCCGGATGCATCCGGAACCGTATAGGTGTATTTTTTCCCGTCCCTGGTGGTCAGCTGCATCCGGCAGGACCAGTGGGCGGGATATTCTTTTGTGAATTCCGCTGCCTCGTGGACCTTCACCCGTGCCAGCAGGGCCTGACGCTGGGGGTCTGCAATTTTGTCCGGCTGGAAATCGGTCAGGCCTACCTTCCCGGACAGCAGGGCCGTGGCGGTTACATAGGGGGTGGAGAATTTGGCCTCAGTGGGCAGGGTGGGCTTCAGGCTCCCCTGGGACATCCCGCACTGCTTCAGGCCTACATGATAGGTGTCGATATCCACATGATCGATGTCCTGCGCCGCAATGCCATAGCTTTGGCGCAGGGCCAGGGCGGCGTCAATGGAGCCGTGGCTGCTGCGGCAGCAGGGGTAGGGCTTCTTGTCCATATTCAGGATCTCCCAGGTTTCGCCCAGGCCCTTGCATACCGAATCGTAGTCATAGCCGTCGCTCATCATGGGGAAAATGCCGCCGTCCGCCGCATTCAGAATGTCTCCCGTACCGGTCATGCCGCCCTGGACCAGCATACAGGATTCCACGCCGCTGGCAGCAGCCCGGGCGGGGTGCATGACCTTGTCCGTGGCGCTGCCGGTGAGAAACGCCCAGGTGGTGCACGACTGCATACCGGCCAGACCGAAGGCGGACAGCGTCCTGGCGGCATCGAAGCCATACAGCTTTGCGCAGGCGGCAGCGGCACCGAAGGTCCCGGCGGTGCCGGTGACGTGCCAGCCCTTGTTGCGATGGCTGGAGACGCCGAAGCCCATGCCGATGCGGCTCATGACCTCATAGCCGCAGACGATCGCTTCCAGGAGCCCTTTTCCGTCGGCACCCACGGCCTCGGCAGCGGCCCATGCCGCAGGGACGACCACGGTGCCGATGTGGGTCTTGGAGCCGGTGTGTACGTCGTCCATTTCCAGGGTGTGGCCTGCCATGGCATTGAGAAAGGCAGCGATCTGCACGGGGGCCTTTTCCCCGCTGCCCCAAACCGTGGCGGCGTGCTTGCCGGGAAGGTTCTGCGCCAGGTACACCTGCTTAATACCGCAGTACATTTGATTGCTTCCGGCTCCGATGGCCACGGAGACGGTGTCCAGCACGCAGGCCTTTGCTGCCTCCACCACCGCCTCCGGTGCGTCCTCCAGATGAAATCCGGCCGTAAAAGCCGCTAGTTTTTCCAATTGCTCCATAGAAATACCACCTTTGCATTTGATTATGCACAAAGTATACGCCATGTGTCCCAGGTTGGGAAATACACAAAAGTTTGAGGACCTATTGCTTCCGGTTAAGTACCTCAGGTTATTGGGGGGAAAACTTTTGTGAATTTGCAAAAGGGCGGGGGCGCTGGTATACTCTCCGTAGAAACAGCGCTGGAACAAAAAGAAAACGCTTCTGCAGAGCGGATTCAAAAAATGGAGGAACTACATATGGCAATTGCTGTTTTGCTGATTTTGCTTGTCGGCATTGTTTTGTTCGTCACGGAAATTATCCCGCTGCCCGTCACGGCCATGAGCATGTGCGTGGCCTTCTATCTGACCGGAGCCGTTGATGCGTCCACGGCTCTGGCGGCCTTCTCTTCCGGCACAGCCATGATCATCGTATGCATGGCAATCGTCGGCGAGGCTGTTTTCAAAACCGGCGGCGCTGCCAAGATTGCCCACGTTTTGACAAAGTTTGCCGATAGCGAGCGGAAGCTCATGTTCGTTACCGTCCTCTTCTCCGGCCTGATGTCCGGCTTCCTGTCCAATACCGGCGCGGCCGGCCTGCTGATCGCTCTGATTCTGGGCATCTCCCTGTCCACCGGCATGAAGCGCTCCAAGCTGATGTACCCCGTTATCGTGGGCTGCTGCTTCGGCGGCGGCATCACCATTGTCGGCACCACCTCCGGCCCCTATCTGAAGGAAGCTCTGGAGGGCCTGGGAACCGGTATGACCTTCAGCTTCTTCGAGTGGGCACCCCTGTCTCTGATTTTGCTGGTGGCCTCCGCCATCTATATGGCCACCATCGGCTACAAGCTGCTGCCCGACGTGCCCAACAACGAGGGCAGCTATGACGCAGCCTCCCTGCAGACCGCGGACTTCTCCGATGTCCCCGCCTGGAAGACCTGGCTGTCCATCGGCGTAATGGTCCTGACCCTGATCGGCATGATCTTTGAGAAGCAGATCGGCATCAAGCTGCACTTCATGGCCATCATCGGTGCCATCATTGTGGTGGCAACCGGCTGCCTTACCGTAAAGCAGGCATCCCATGCCATTCCCACCTCCGGCCTGATCATCTATGCGGCCCTGGTGCCCGTTGCCAAGGCTATGACCAACTCCGGCGCTGCGGACCTGATCTCCAATGCGGCTCAGGCGCTGTTTTCCAGCGTGGGCAGCCCCCTGCTGATTGTGATTTTGATTTTCCTGTTCGTAACGCCTCTGACCCAGTTTATGTCCAATGCGGCCACCATCATCCTGCTGACCCCCATTGCGCTGCTGGTGTCCTCCGCGCTGAGTATCAATCCCAAGGCAATGCTGACCGCTGTCCGCTTTGCCGCCTCCATCGCCATTGCAACCCCTGTTGCCATGCCCGCAAACTCCATGGCCGTGGAGCCCGGCGGCTATCGGTTCAGGGACTATCTGAGACCCGGCCTTCCGCTGACGCTGATCTGCGTTGTGATCTCCGTGGCCTACATTGCAATCTTTTATCCCCTGACCTCCTTCTGATGGAGTACAAACCGCCCTTTGACCAGGCAGGGTCAAAGGGCGGTTTATGGTATATATAGAGGAAAAAGAGAGACAGAGGTCAGCCGGATATCACATCCCCGGCGCGCTGCCTGTCCTGCAAAATGAAATCCACAAAGCGCTCCACGTTTTCGTTCAGGTGCTTGTTCTGGGGGTACAGCAGCCAGGTGTCCCGGGAGACGGGGGAGCCGTCTGCATTGTACAGCGGGGTCAGGCACAGGCCGTAGGGGTTGGTGTATTCCCCGGGCAGGAAGCACAGGGCAAAGCCGCGGCCTTTCTGCACCATCTGCCAGGCCACGTCGATATAGCCGATGCTCTCTCCCCGGGTGGGCTCCTCGCCGAACTGCTGCGCCCACCACTGCTGGAGCAGCTTGTGGGATTCCTCGTTGGTGGAGTACCAGAGGCGGCGCTGGTCTTGCAGCTGGGCAAGGGAGCAGAGGGGCTCCTTCGTCATGGCATAGGCCATGGTCTTGCCCAGAAAGACATGATTCACGGAGCCGGTGTAATTGCCCCGGACGAAGGCCACGTCGATGCTGCCGTCCAGCAGCTGCCGGTAGAGCTGCCCGGAGTGGGCGTTGACCACCTGGCAGCGCACATTGGGGCACTCCATCCGGAACCGGATCAGCTGGTCCGGCAGGGTGTATTTCCCGTAGGTATAGGAGGAGCCTACGGTGACGATCTCGCCGCCGTTTTCCCGCATCTGCTCCAAGTGGCTGCGGGTCTGCTTCAGAAAGCGCAGATAAACCTCCGCCTGCTCGGCCAGATACTTCCCCTCGGGGGTGAATTCCAGCCCCTTGGGCGTCCGTTCCACAATGGTCACATCAAACTCCGCCTCGATGTGCTGCAAGCGCTTGGTCAGCGTGGGCTGGGTGATGTAGAGCACATTGGCAACCTTGGTCAGATTGGGGTTCTTATACAGCTCGTGCAGCAGCTCCCAGTCAAAATCCTTCATAATGGGCCATCCTTTCCGGTTGTGCAATTGCCGTGATTCCGGCCAGGCCGCCCAGGGGCGGCCGCAGCTTGTCAAAAAAGCCTCGCAGAGTTTGGCGGCGTAAGCCGCCAAATAAAATCAAATGGCGAATTGTCAAGTCAAGTGCAACACAGTATCATAAAAGACCTCATAGGGAGAT
>ERZ773194.243-NODE-243-length-72412-cov-16.617162_pt1 | contig 72412 bp, 67 predicted proteins | sample MGYA00511240_ERZ773194 | MGnify/ENA primary metagenome ERZ773194 (study PRJEB29015, sample SAMEA2737774) | human gut metagenome | biome: human gut; feature: human-associated habitat; material: faeces | place: China | collected 2012 ... | reverse complement strand
AGGTCTTGCGACCTTGCGGGGGCCCCGATTATACGGGGCGTACCGACGCGTGGGGTCTCGGGGTCCTCCCCGAGTGACTTTTGGTTACTTTTCTTCACAGAAAAGTAACCCCTCGCCGGGCAGGCGTACAGTCTGTCACCCTGCGGTGACTCTGCGACGCCGACAGGCGAGAAGAAATTATTATCTTTTACTGTCAATCCCTCCGTCACGGCTGCGCCGTGCCAGCTCCCCTTACACAGGGGAGCCTTGGGGGCGGTGCCCGCACCTTGCACAAGGGTGGCTTTTGGATTGTGCGGCACCACGCTGCCGCTAAATCCTGTAAAAAATAATGAACCTGCTGTAAAGATTTTGGCAGTTTGGTAGACAAGCGCGGCAAAACCCGCTATAATAGGGAACGATATTACGCCGCCGAAAACGGACGGCCGCTAATTTGGAGGAAGCGAAATGAACAGATTTGTAAAAGTACTGGCCATGCTGATGGCGCTGATGCTGTGCGTGGGCCTGACCGCCTGCAGCAGCAAGCAGGGCAACGGCGACGCCGCCGTAAACTACAGCCTGGGGCTGACCACTGACGGCCGGTTTGATGGCATTACCGCCAAGGACTATGTGACGCTGGGCCAGTATACCGGCATCCAGTATGACGAGAGCGCTGTGACCGTAAAGGAAGAGGACATCCAGAAGAAGATCGATTCCATTATGTCCAGCCACACCTATAAGGAAGAGATTACCGACCGCGAGGTAGCGGATGGCGATACCATCAACATCGACTATGTGGGCAAGGTGGACGGTGTGGAATTTAAGGGCGGCAGCACCAATGGCGCCGGCACCGAGGTGACCATCGGCGTGACCAGCTACATTGACAACTTCCTGGAGCAGCTCATCGGCCACAAGCCCGGCGAGACCTTCGATATCGAAGTGACCTTCCCCGACCCCTATGAGCGCAACACCGAGCTTTCCGGCAAGGATGCCGTCTTTACTGTGACCATCAACAAGATCATTGTGACCCACACCTATGAGCTGACCGATGACTTTGTAAAGGATAACCTGAAGGACGACTATGGCTATACCTCCGTAGAGAACATGCGTCAGACCATTGCCAAGGACCTGCGCGACAGCCAGGTTTATGACGCCATGATGGAAACCATACTGAAAAACTGCCCCGTAAGCGAAGTGCCCCAAAAGCTGGTGGATAACGAGATCACCATTGTGATCAAGCAGCTGAAGTTCTCCGCCTTGCAGTACAGCATGGAGCTTTCTACCCTGCTGAACTACTACTACGGTGTGGAGAGCGAGGAGGCCTTCCGCACCAAGTATGAGGAGAACATCCGCGAGACCATCTCCCAGTACATGGTGATGATGGCCATTGCTGAGGACGTGAACCTCTTTGCCACCGAGGACGATGTGAAGGAGTACTTTAAGACCGAGATGGATACCGAGGATTACTCCGAATATGTTGCCCAGTACGGCTACGGCTACATTTACCGCGCCGTGACCTTCAACAATGTGGGCCAGTACCTGCAGGAGCAGAACCCCGCCCCCGCTTACACCGATATCAGCGAGATCATTGTGCCCGCTGCGACCGATGATACCACCGCAGAGGAGAACACCGAGACTCCCGCCGCGTAAGCAAGCCTATAATAAAAAGAAAGCCGCTGTGCCGAAAGGCATGGCGGTTTTGCTTTTCCCTATGAGAAAAGGTTGGTAGTCGCCTGGCGGCGAAAGCCTCCCCTTGCACAGGGGAGGCTGTGGGCCGCGGGGACATAAAAATATACACCTTGTAAAAAAGTCGGCCGTCATTCCGGCTTTTCACACTTTCCACAAAGTTTTCCACAGAGCGGTAAACACTTGCAAACCTGCCGGTTTTAGGGTAAAATATAGGTGGAATAATATCTTACCCGAAAAGAGGTTTGGAGCAATGGCGATTACTTTACGGGAACAGTATTTGGAGGGGTTTGTTTCTCCCCACGAAATGGACTGCATGGCCCCCCAGGTGGCGGCGGCTGTTCGTCAGCTGCGGCAGCACACCGGCGCGGGCAGTGATTTCCACGGCTGGCTGACCCTGCCGCGGGACTACGATAAAGAGGAGCTGGCGCGCATCCACGCGGCGGCCGAAAAGATCCGGGAGGATACCGATGTGCTGGTTGTCATCGGTATCGGCGGCAGCTACCTGGGCGCCCGCAGCGCCATCGAGCTGCTGCGCAGCCCCTTCTATAATGCCCTGGGTAAGGATGGCCCCGCCATCTACTTTGCCGGGTGCAACCTTTCCGGCAGCTATCTGGATGAGATCCTGGCGCTGTGCGAGGGCAAGCGGGTCTCGCTGAATGTTATTTCCAAATCCGGCACCACCACCGAGCCGGCGCTGGCTTTCCGTGTGCTGCGCGGCATGATGGAGCAGCGCTACGGCAAGGAAGCGGCGGGGCGCATCTACTGCACCACCGACCGCGCCCGCGGCACCCTAAAATCCCTGGCGGACCGGGAGGGCTGGCAGACCTTTGTCATTCCCGATGATGTAGGCGGGAGGTATTCCGTCCTGACCGCCGTGGGCCTGCTGCCGATGGCCGTGGCCGGGATCGATATTGATGCGGTGCTGCGCGGCGCCCAAAAGGCGATGACCGAGCTGGCCAATGAGGACTTTACCGCCAACGCCTGCTACCGCTATGCCGCCATCCGCAATATCCTGCTGCGGCGGGGCAAGGCCATAGAAATTTACGCCAGCTACGAGCCGCGCTTTACCCAGATGGGCGAGTGGCTGAAGCAGCTGTACGGCGAAAGCGAGGGCAAGGACGGCAAGGGGCTGTTCCCGGCTTCGGTCGCCTTTACCACCGACCTGCACTCGATGGGACAGTTTATCCAGGACGGCAGCCGCAACCTGTTTGAGACGGTCATTGATTTTATCACCCCCGCCGCCGACCTGACGGTGGAGGAGGACCCCGAAAATCTCGATGGGCTCAATTTCCTTTCCGGCATGGCGATGCGGCAGATCAACCGCCGGGCCATGCAGGGGACCATACTGGCGCACACCCGCGGCGGCGTGCCCAACCTCGTTCTGGAGGTCCCGGCCATCAATGAGGAGGAGTACGGCTACATGGTGTACTTCTTCATGCTGGCCTGCGGTATCAGCGGCTACCTTTTGGGGGTCAATCCCTTTGACCAGCCCGGCGTGGAGGCCTATAAGAAAAATATGTTTGCCCTGCTGGGCAAGCCCGGCTATGAGGACCTGCGGCAGGAGCTTTTGGAGAAGCTGGGAGAATAAATTTTATCAACTTTGGGCGACGCCCATGGAAGAATAGTCTGCAACCACCAAATTCCAAGGAGGATCATAAGTATGATACAGTTAATCGTAGGACACAAGGGCAGCGGTAAGACCAAGGCCATAGTGGAAATGGCCAACAAAGCCGTAAAGGAGAGCAAGGGTTATGTTGTCGTCATCGAAAAGGATGTCCGCCTGACCTATGAGATCAGCAGTGCTGCACGCCTGGTTTATTCCGATGAATACGCCATTGCGGGCTATGACGCCGTTTATGGCTTCATCACCGGGCTGCTGGCCGGCAACTACGATATCACCCACATTTACATCGACCCCGTCTTTAAGATGTGCGGACGCGATTTTGAGGCCTTTACCCAGATGGTAAACACGCTGGATAGCCTGCGGGCCACCCAGGATGTTCAGATCGTCTTCACCCTTTCCTGCGAGCCGGAGGACCTTCCCTATCATCTGCGGGATATGATGATCGAGAACTGGTAAGCGGCATTTTTCCGATCTTATGAGGCTGTAAGAGGGGCGGCGCCCGGGAGGAACGAGTTTTCCCGGGCTGTCGGCCCTTGCTTTTTTAGGAAAGGAGTACTCTATGAAACATCGCATCATTGCAGCGGCTGTACTGGCCGCCGTTCTGTGCCTTGCGCTGCTGGCCACCCGCGGCAGCGGGGAGCCCACCCGAAAGGATTATGAAGCCATCAAGGAGGGAACGCCCCGCAGTGAGGTGCTGGAAAAATTCGGGGAGCCGGACAGCGGCCTTTCCGGATTCTTCGGGGATATTTACAACTGCGGGGATCAGGTGGTCGTCATTTACTATGAAGTCGACTACGGCAGCGATGCCGCAACAGTAAGCAAGGTCACCATCACCAAGCGGCAGAGTCCAAACGGCTGATTTTTTATTCCCTGCACCAAGAAAGGATACCCATGACCTTCCAATACTTTTTCTTTGCTACCGTCCCGGGATATTTTTTGCAGGCGCTGCCCTTCGCGCTGGCGGCCGGGGTGTGGTATGCCCTGCGGCTGCACAAAAAAGAGCCCACGCTGCCCGGCGGGCGGGTGCTGCTGCGTTCGCTGTTCCCGTGCTATTTCGCGGGGCTGCTGGTCTTTACCATCTTTCTTTATACCGTTTCCGCTCTCTACTATCTGCTGTTCTACGGCAGGCCCTCCCAGGGCGGGCTGCCGTGGTTTGTGATGGATTACGATTTTTCCTTTGACTTTTTCCGGAATTTCACCACGGAAAACCGTGATAATATCCTGCTGTTTTTGCCATTTGGGCTTTTATACCCGCTGTACCGGCCGCAGGCGAACTGGGGCCGCACGGTGCTGGCGGGGCTGTGCGCCACCATTGCCATCGAGCTGGTGCAGCCCATTGTGGGGCGCAGCTTTGATGTGGATGACATCCTGATGAACCTTTTTGGCACAGTCATTTCCGCCGCCCTGTTTTTTCTGCTGCGGGCGATATTCTGCCCCAAAAGGAAGCAGGCATAGCCCCTGCACCCATTCCCCTCCGGCCGCATAGGATGGCGTAGCAACGAAAGGGAAGGGGGAGAGGCCATGTATCGCAGGCGTTCTCCCCGCCGGGGCGACTGCCCCCTGGCGCTGTGCTGCATGGCCTTTGGGCTGGGGGTGCTGCTGGCCCTGTGCGGCGAGCTGCGCACCGCGCTGGTCTTTGCGGCCATCGGTCTGGTGATCCTTGGCTTTCGCTGCCGCCGTTAGCTGCCGTCACTTGCCAAAAGGAGGAGTAACTGTATGAAGGTTGTAGTTTACCGCAGCCCACGCCTGCTTTCCGGTCTGCTCCGGGCGCTGTTCCACATCCGCCGGGAACCGGAGCTGCCCTGACCCCCGCCCCCTCAGCGGGGGCTTTTTATTTTGATTTATCTCAGCTCCAGCAGCTTTCGCACTTCCTCCATTCGGGCAAAAAGCCTAAAGTACAGCATTCGCTAATCCGGTGTATCACTTTGCAGGCAGGCTTCTTCACACTCCTGCTGTGCCGCGATGATTTTATCCTGTATCATCATAATTTGGATGCATTCCTCTTTTTCCACTTTGAGCAATCTCCTTTCACAAATCACTTTAGAACAATATGTTCATTTTATAAATAGAACAATTTATTCACCCCTATACTGTCCCTGGGGTGATCGTAATGATAAAATACCAAAGGATCCGCGACCTGCGGGAAGATGCTGATCTGACCCAGCAGCAGGTGGGTGCGGCCATCAATGTGCCGCAGCGCACCTATGCCTATTATGAAAGTGGCGGCCGGATGCTGCCGCCACAGGTGCTTTGCGCCTTGGCCGATTTTTACAATGTCAGCGTGGATTACCTGCTGGGCCGCACCGATAAAAAAGAGGTCAATCGGTAACATTGAAAATCGAAACCAGCTATGTATTCCCCACAGTCCTCCACATTTACGGAACGGCTGTGGGGAAAGTTTTTAAGTTCATTACCTTCGTTTGACAAGGACGCACATGCTTTTCGGTGGTAGCTTTCTGCTGCCGATTTGCAGTTACCCCACATATAATGCGCCGCAGGCACCTTGAGAGCGTATCTGCGGCAAGGGGGCCTTGGGGCACAGCCCCAAGCGTGTTTTGGTATGGGGTCCCCGGCGGGACGCAAGGCCCGCTGGGGAAAGGAGGAGCGGCGGAGCGTTGGAGGGGTGCCTATCCCATAGGGATAGCGACCCGACATGGAGCAAAGCCCGCGACGACGCACACGAGTAAAAGGAACGCCCCGGCGGCGAGCCGTACAGGCTGTCGCCTTCCGGTGACTCCGCGACGCCGAAGGCGCTCACAAACTACCCCCAAAATAAACTTATATTCCCAGTAATTATCGTCCCAATAAATCCATATTTTATGCGAATCCAACCCAATATTTCCCCATAATGTAAACTTTCCATTAAAAAAAGTGAAATATTAACCTTTGGACTGCAAAAAAGAGTCGATTTTGCCGTATTAGTGAAAGGCCTTTTACGCACCCAATAAAATACGGCCGGCCCCCCGGTGAAACGCGGGGAACCAGCCGCAGCCGGATCCGTCAGAAAATGCGGACCCGGTACGCACCTTGAAAATTGAATATTCGCTCCCTTAGCCCAGCAGCGCCGCCAGCTCCTCCCGGATGCCGGCTTCACTCTGCTGCATCGCCGTCAGCGTCTTTTGGATCAGGGTATCCAGCTCCCAGCCCAGCAGCTCAGCCCCGTCCTTGATGACCTCCCGGCTGCACCCCGCCGCGAACTTTTTGTCCTTGAATTTCTTCTTGACGCTGGAAAGCTCCATGTCCGTGGTGCTTTTACTCGGGCGCATCAGCGCGGCCGCGCCAATAAGACCCGTCAGCTCATCACAGGCGAAAAGCACCTTTTCCATCTCCTTTTCGGGGGCCACATCGGTGCATATTTTGTGGCCGTGGCTGCATATGGCATGGATCATCTCCTCACCCACCCCGGCCGGACGCAGCAGCTCCGGGGCTTTTACACAGTGCTGTTCGGGCCATTTCTCAAAGTCGATATCATGCAGCAGGCCGCACATGGCCCAAAAATCGGCTTCTTTGCCATAGCCCAGGTCGTTGGCAAACCAGCGCATTACCGCCTCCACAGTCAGTGCGTGCTGGATGTGAAAGGGCTCCTGATTGTACTGCCGCAGCAGGGCCAGGGCCGCTTCGCGGGAGATCATTTTTTCCATTTTTCATCGTCCTTTCGGTAGGGGATCACGGCAGCCTTCCGGCCGCTTTGCCACAGTGTAGCACAAAAGCGTTTTCCCCGCAAGTCCCGCTTTCGCCGGATGGGAGCCCGCACAGATTTAGCGGGCATTTCTGCCGTCCAAAGCGCCGCCGGGCTTTACAGCGGGCCCGCTGAACGATGGGAAAGAGACCGCTGCGGGGGCAGGGATATAGGCGTTGCCGGCGTAGGAAAGAACGGGATGAGGGGTTCACGGCGGCCGATAATTTGCGCGGCGGAATGGCGCGTTGAGCTTTTGGATGCCGCAAAGTGAGGATGCCTTCGTCAAATACTTGACAATCTCACTCGATGGGTGTAGTATCGGTGAGCATTGCGAGGAAAAACGAGGGAAAAGAGGAACATTGTCCCATGAGATCACGATACGAAGCAGCCCGGCGCATCCTTGTTTTTTGGACGCTTTTTATCGGCATAGGCGCCGTGGGCGGCGCTGCCATGATGCTCCTGGACCCCACCGGAAAAACCATGGGGATGGATGGCATGCTGCCCTACTTCCAGGTGTTGCCCTTTGCGAAGGTAGTATTCCAGGATCTGGCCTTTTCCGGTATCGCCCTGCTTATCGTCAATGGACTCACCAACCTGGCCGCCGCCGGCCTGCTGCTGGCCCGGAAAAAGGCGGGCGTAGTCCTGGGCGGCATCTTCGGCGTCACCCTCATGCTGTGGATCTGCATTCAGTTCTACATATTCCCGCCTAATTTCATGTCCACCATCTACTTCATTTTCGGCTTTTTCCAGGCGGCCGCCGGCTATGCCGCCTGGGTGTTCCGCCGGCAGGAAAGCTTTACGGTGAACATGGCCGATTACCCCCACATCGGCAGTGATCCCACCCGGCTGGTGGCCTATTTTTCCCGCATGGGCTACGGCAAAAAGCTGGCCTGTGAGGAGGCGGAGCGCACCGGCGCCGCCCTCTATGAGGTCCGCTCCTCCGAACGGACCGAGGGCACGCTGGGTTTCTGGTGGTGCGGCCGCTACGGCTGCACCGCTGGGCCATGCCCATCCAGCCCATTGGAGTGGACCTTTCGGCCTGCCGGCATGTCACCATCGTTTCGCCCATTTGGGTCTTTGCCCTGGCGGCCCCCATGCGCAGCTTCTGCCAGGCAGCCGCCGGGAAGATCCGGGAGGTGGATTACATCCTGGTGCACCACACCGGTGGACGGTACCAAAATACCGCCGAAGAGATGGACGCGCTGCTGGGGCTTCGCCACACCGGGCTGCGCAGTTACCGGTGCCGCATGGGCTCCTTCCAAGAGATCAAGGAATAATCCGCGGTTTGTCAGGCAGATAATGCTGCCCCCTAAAAGCCGTAAAAATAATCCGCCGGGGAGCCGAAAAGCACCCCGGCTGTGTTTTTGCCAAAGGGATGGAAGGGCCAGCGGGATAGGCTTGCTTCCGGGTGTCATTTTTTGGCATGGAACGGCGTATTTCCCAGCTTGGGATGGCATTGTTTCCTCAATATATTGCAAAAACCAAAAGCCGCCGGGGAGCAGGGGAAGCTGCCCGGCGGTTTGCATTTTATTTGCTGGCGGCTGCAGGGACCTGGCCGGGGGCGCACCCCGTGCCCTTGGCACGGTAGGGGGGCGGCGTAGCCGCCCCCCTCAGGGCGGGCGAAGCCCGCCCGGTGCGCCCCCCGGAACCCGCGATCTGCGGCGGCCCGTTCAGCGTGCGTAATACAGGGCCGGCCTACCGCAGAAAGTGTTCCATCCTCCGCAGGGCTTCGGCGGTGTCCTCCGGTCGGGAAAAGGCGGTAAACCGCAGCCAGCCTTCGCCCATTGGCCCAAAGCCGGCCCCCGGGGCGCAGAGAACACCGCAGCCCTCCAGCAGGCGGTGGAACCAGGCCCAGCTGTTTTGGGCATCCGGGCCATCCGGGCAGCGGACCCAGAGGTAGGGGGTCAGGCAGCCGGGACGGCGGGCGGCACAGGTGAGCCCCAGCTTGTGAAACATTTGCAGCATGGTGGCGGCATTCTGCCGGTAGAGGGCAAGGGCCTTTTGCCGCTGCCGCAGTCCGGTGGGGGAAAGGGCGGCCTCCGCGGCCCGCTGGATGGGATAGCTGGTGCCATTGCTGTGGCTGCCCAGCCAGCGCTGCCAGGCTGCGGCGCAGCCGGTTTCCCGCGGCAGGATGACCCAGCCGCACCGGACCCCGGTAAAGCCGTCGGATTTGGAGAAGGAGCCGACCTCGATGGCGCAGCGTTTGGCGCCGGGGACGGCATAAATGCTGCGGGGCAGCTCCTCCCCGGAAAGGAAGGCGGCGTAGGCGGTATCCACCAGCAGCAGGCTGCCGGTGCGGTTGGCCCAGTTCACCCATTCCGTCATTTCCACCAGGGAAAGGGCGGCGCCGGTGGGATTATTGGGGGTGCAGAGGACGATTAAGCCGGGCTTTGCGGCCTCCTCCGGCTGGGGGAGAAAGTCATTTTCCGCCCGGCAGGGCAGCGGGAAAACCGGGTGCCCGGCGGCTTCGGCCTGGGCCCGGTAGGCGGGGTAGACCGGATCGCAGACCCAGACCGGCACGCCGGGCTCCCACAGGGAGAAGAGCGCCCCCAGGGCTTCCTTGCTGCCCGCGGTAACGGTAACTTCCTCCGGCGGGATGGGGCAGGGTAGGCCCGCGTACTGGGCGGCAATGGCCTCCCGCAGGAAGGGATAACCGGCGGCCGGGCCGTAGCCCTTTTGGCCTTTTTGGGTAGCCAGTTCGGCGGCGGCGGTGCGCAGGGCGGCGGCAGCCACCGGGGCAATGGGCTGGGTCACATCCCCGATGCCGAGGGAAATGACACGGCGGTGAGGATGGCGCTTTCGCTCCTCCTCGGCCGCGGCGGCGATTTGGGAGAAGAGGTAATCGGGCTGGGAGAGCAGGGCGGGGTGCAGCGGTAACATGGGGCTTGTTCCTCCTGTGGTTCTGGGATGGTGGGTACAGGGTGAAGGCCCGGCCCGAAGGGCGGTTCGGCGCAGCCGAACCCAGGGGCCTGCGGCCCCTGAAACCGCCCCCAAAGGGGCGGTTTGCCCTTCGGGCCGGACCGGCGCCCTGCATGGACTGGAAGTAGAGGCAGCATCAGCAGGGATCAGGGCCCTCCGGCCACTCCCCGCGGAACACAAACTCGGCTTCGCCGGTCAGCAGCAGTCGGCCGTCGGTCAGCCAGCGGACGGTAACGGTGCCGCCCGGCATTTCCACCGTAATGGGCTGGCCCCGTTCGCAGTGCTTTTTCAGGACGGCGGCGGTGGCGGCGGCGCAGGCCCCGGTGCCGCAGGCGAGAGTTTCTCCGCTGCCGCGCTCCCACACCCGCATTTTCAGGTGGTTTTTCTCTGGGACCTGTACGGCCTCCAGATTGAGCCGGGCGGTCGGGGTGATTTCGGCGGCGGCCTGGGCCAGCGGAAAATGCTCTATGTCCGGGCAGAACAGCACCCCATGGGGATTGCCGATGGACAGCCGGGTGAGGCTTTGCCCCTGCCACTGCACCCCGGTGCCGGAAAGGGGAGAGGGCCGGCCCATCACCACGGTGACGGCCTTTTGGGGACCGTTCCACAAAACGCGCAGCCCGGCTACGGTTTGGATGCGGAGGGGCTCGTGACAGGCCCAGCCGCTGTCCCAGGCATAGCGGGCGGCGCAGCGGATGGCGTTGCCGCACATTTCGGCCTCGCTGCCATCGGCATTAAAAATGCGCATGGCGAGATCGGCGCCCTCGGCGGGAAGGAGCAGGACCAGGCCATCGCTGCCGACGCCGAAGTGCCGGTCGCTGACACGGTGGGCGAGCAGATGGGGGTGGGGGACGGATTGGTCGCGGCAATCGAGGAAGATGTAGTCGTTGCCGCAGCCCTGCATTTTGAAGAAGCGGAGCATGGTGTGGCCTCCTGTGGAATAGAGGTAGAGTAGGCGGAGATGGGGCCCGCAGGGCGGTCCGGCTGCGCCGGACCCGGCGGCCGAAGGCCGCCGAAATCGTCCAAAGGACGATTTGCCCTGCGGGCCCGGAAAGCCTGAGAGACCGCAGAACCCGGGAAAGGGCGCTGCCGGAAAGCCGGTGTTCTGTATATATCTATGGCCGAAGGGGAGAAAACTTGCCCCCGCGGGCGGCTATATTTGAACGGAATGTTAAATTTGCAAAGAGGGCAAAAAAGTGCGAAAAAACCCTTGATTTTTTCGCGAAAATGATTACAATAGTATATAGTTAGCACTCAAGAGTAAAGAGTGCTAAAATAATGAAGGAAATCATATCAATTTACGGAGGGATACAGTTATGACAATCAAACCTTTGGCAGACAGAGTCGTTATCAAGATGCTGGAAGCGGAGGAGACCACCAAGGGCGGCATCATCCTGGCGCCCAGTGCCAAGGAAAAGCCTAGCATTGCTGAGGTGGTAGCAGTAGGCCCCGGCGGCCTGGTGGATGGCGAAAAGGTAGAGATGTACCTGAAGCCCGGTGACCATGTGCTGCTGGCGAAATACGCCGGTACCGAGGTGAAGGTGGATGGCGAGACCTACACCATCCTGCGCCAGGGCGATGTACTGGCCATTGTGGACTAAATAATAACGCGTGATAAGCGAATAGGAGGCTTTTATTTATGGCAAAGCAGATAGCATATGGTGAGGAAGCCCGCAAGGCACTGCAGGCGGGCATTGACCAGCTGGCGGATACCGTCAAGATCACCCTGGGGCCCAAGGGCCGCAATGTAGTACTGGATAAAAAATATGGCGCGCCCCTCATCACCAATGACGGCGTGACCATTGCCAAGGATATTGAGCTGGAGGACGCTTTCCAGAACATGGGCGCCCAGCTGGTAAAGGAAGTTGCCACCAAGACCAACGATGCCGCCGGCGACGGCACCACCACCGCCACCCTGCTGGCGCAGGCGCTGGTACGGGAGGGCATGAAGAATGTGACCGCCGGCGCTAACCCCATGATCGTGAAGAAGGGCATGCAGAAGGCCGTGGATGCCGCTGTGGCTTCCATAGTGGAGCACAGCCAGAAGGTGAGCGGCAGCGATGATATTGCCCGTGTTGCTACCATTTCCTCCGGGGATGAGGCCATTGGTAAGCTGATCGCGGATGCGATGGAGAAGGTTTCGGCCGACGGTGTTATCACCCTGGAGGAGAGCAAGACCGCCGAGACCTACAGCGAGGTCGTGGAGGGTATGCAGTTCGACCGCGGCTACATCACCCCCTACATGGTGACCGATACTGAGAAGATGGAGGCAGTCATTGATGACGCCTACCTCCTCATCACCGATAAGAAGATCGCGTCCATCCAGGAGATCCTGCCGCTGCTGGAGGAGATCGTGAAGGCCGGCAAGAAGCTGGTCATCATCGCCGAGGACATCGAGGGTGAAGCCCTTTCCACCATCATCGTCAATAAGCTGCGCGGCACCTTTACCTGTGTCGGTGTCAAGGCTCCCGGCTTTGGCGACCGCCGCAAGGAAATGCTGCGGGATATCGCCATTCTGACCGGCGGTGAGGTCATCAGCGAGGAGCTGGGCCTGGAATTGAGCGCCGCTACCATGGCGCAGCTGGGCCACGCCAAGCAGGTGAAGGTCACCAAGGAGAACACCATCATCGTGGACGGCGCCGGCAATTCCGACGACATCAAGGAGCGTATCGCCCAGATCCGCAGCCAGATAGAGACCACCACCAGCGACTACGACCGTGAAAAGCTGCAGGAGCGTCTGGCGAAGCTGGCGGGCGGCGTAGCCGTCATCAAGGTGGGCGCTGCCACCGAGGTGGAGATGAAGGAGAAGAAGCTGCGCATCGAGGACGCCCTGGCTGCCACCAAGGCTGCCGTAGAGGAAGGCATTGTAGCGGGCGGCGGCGTAGCGCTGCTGAACGCCACCGATGCCGTCGCCAAGCTGATCGACAGCGTAGAGGGCGATGAAAAGACCGGTGTGCGCATTGTGCTGAAGGCCCTGGAGGAGCCGGTACGCCAGATCGCTGCCAACGGCGGCCTGGAGGGCTCGGTCATCATCGATACCATCCGCCGCAGCGGAAAGGCCGGTTACGGCTTTGACGCCTACAAGGAGGAATACTGCGATATGATCCCGGCCGGTATTGTTGACCCGACCAAGGTGACCCGCAGTGCCCTGCAGAACGCGGCTTCCATCGCCGGGATGGTACTGACCACCGAGAGCCTGGTTGCCGATAAGAAGGAGCCGACCCCTCCGGCGCCCCCCATGGGTGACCCCACCGGCGGCATGGGCGGCATGTATTGATGCCAAGCGGATAACTGAATTTGCCTCAAAAAAAGGAGCTGTCCCCACATGTCGTGGGGGCGGCTCCTTGGGTTTTATGGGACAGTGGTTCCGGAATGCTTTTTGCGCGAGGGATCAGAGGGTGATTTTGACGATATCGCCCTTGTGGGTGGTGATATCCACCAGCAGCCAGCCGGGGTGGGTGCGGGCGAAGTCCCGCAGGGAAGTGAGCAGCTGCCCCAGCATCTCCGGCGGGATGCCGCAGTCCGGGGCATATTTGGTGATAGCGGCGATGGCGATGCGGGCGGAAATCCTGCCGTAAAGCAGGCCGCCGGGCAGCCAAAGCCGGAGCTTTTTTTCCTTGGCGCGGACGATGATCTTCATGGGTTACTCCACAAATACTTCAACGGTATCGCCTTTGGCGGATTCGACCTCGACCAGCTTGCCGATCACACCCTGCTCCACCAGCTTGAAAATCTGCTCGATATCGATGCTTTTCATGGCCTCCGCAGCGCTGCCTCCGGTCACCTGCGGCATCTGCATTCCCATTTGCAGTCCCACCTGCACCAGCGTCATGGGCAGATTGACCCGTACCTTATCGCCGTCCTTGGAATTGACGACGACCCGCAGGATCATATCCTTGATGGGCTTGCGCTCCTCCTTGGGCAGCAGGGCGGTCTCCGGATGGCCGGTATTGCCCAGCAGTTCATCGGTGGTGACATCGAACAGCCGGGCCAGCTGCGGCAGCAGGGTGATATCGGGGCAGGAGAGGTCATTTTCCCATTTGCTGACCGCCTGCGGCGTGACGCCGAGCTCGGCGGCGAGTTCTTCCTGGGTCATATTCTTTTTGCGGCGCAGCTCCGCGATGCGGCTGCCGAGAGTCTGATTCATCATAATAATGTTACCTCCAAATGTTGTGTAATGTTTGGGGTGGGAGCTCCGTTCCATGACTAAAGTATAACGGATATGCGGCCCAAAGAAAAGAACGCGTTGGTTGAAGTGGGGGCAAAATTCACAACCGGCGGTTGGAAAACGGCGCAACCGGCGGTTGAGTGGGCAAAAAGCCATAAAAATACGGTCTTTTTTTGGCGGTGTAAAGAAAAACGCTTGACAGAGGAGCGGGAATAGGGTATAATGTGAACTGTAAAGAAATCCGCTTTACAAGGCGGAAGGACGGGAGTGACCGCGGCGTGGCAAAAAACCTGGAGATATCCTTTTTGCTGGATTTTTACGGCGATATGCTGACCGATAAGCAGCGGGATGTGGTGGAGCTGTACTACAATGAGGATCTTTCCCTGGCGGAGATAGCGGCGCACAGCGGCATTACCCGGCAGGGCGTGCGGGATTCCATCAAGCGGGCGGAGGGCCAGCTGCTGGAATATGAGGAACGGCTGCACCTGGCGGCACGCTTCCGCAGGATAGAGAATGTGCTTTCTTCCATCGTGGAGGAGGCCGAACTGATAGAAAAGCTCAATGACCGATTTGGCGGAGCGCCGGAGATAGACCGGAGCGCGCAGAGCATCATCCGGCTGGCCAAGCAGCTGGACGAGGACTGAACCGATAAAAAGGAGACCCTATGGCATTTGAAGGACTGACCCAAAAACTGGCCGGGACATTCAAAAAACTGAAGAACCGCGGCAAGCTGAGCGAGGCCGATGTAAAAGAGGCCATGCGGGAGGTGCGCCTGGCACTGCTGGAGGCGGATGTCAACTACGGCGTGGCCAAGAAGTTTGTGGCGGATGTGACCCAGAAGTGCATTGGCGCCGGGGTGCTGGAAAGCCTGACCCCCGCCCAGCAGGTCATAAAGATAGTAAACGACGAGTTGACCGAGCTGATGGGCAGCACCCACCAGCGCATCAATCTTTCTTCCCGCATTCCCACCGTGCTGCTGATGTGCGGTTTGCAGGGCAGTGGTAAGACCACCCACAGTGCCAAGCTGGCGTATATGTTCCGTCAGCAGGGAAAACGCCCTCTGCTGGTGGCCTGCGATATCTACCGTCCGGCGGCCATAGAGCAGCTGAAGGTGGTAGGTGAAAAGGCCGGGGTGCCGGTCTTTGAGATGGGCCAGACCGACCCGGTGAAGATCGTGAAGAAGGCGCTGAGCCATGCGCATGATTACGGCAATGATATCGTCATCATCGATACCGCCGGCCGGTTGCATATAGACGAAGCGCTGATGGACGAGCTGAAGGCCGTGAAGGAGGCCGCCAACCCCGATGAGACGCTCCTAGTCATCGACTCAATGACCGGCCAGGACGCGGTGAATGTGGCGACTGCCTTTGACAGCCAGCTGGGGGTGGATGGTATCATCCTGACCAAGCTGGACGGCGACAGCCGCGGCGGCGCCGCGCTTTCGGTAAAGGCCGTGACCGGCAAGCCCATCAAGTTTGCGGGCGTCGGCGAAAAGATAGAGGACCTGGAGCCGTTCTATCCCGACCGGATGGCCTCCCGTATTTTGGGCATGGGCGATATCCTTTCCCTCATTGAGAAGGCGTCCAGCGGCATTGACGAGCAGAAGGCCATGAAGATGGTGGATAAGCTGCGCCGCAATGAAATGGACTTTAACGACCTGCTGGACCAGATGGATGAGTTGAAAAAGATGGGCCCGCTTTCCTCGGTGATGAATATGATCCCCGGGGCGGCGGGTAAGCTGAGCGACGAGGACGCCGAGCGCAGCGAAAGAGAAATGGCCCGCTCCCGCGCTATTATCTATTCCATGACGCCGGCGGAGCGTGCCAAGCCCTCGCTGATCGACCCGAAGCGCAAGCGGCGCATCGCGGCCGGCAGCGGCACCAAGGTGGAGGATGTGAACCGCCTGCTGCGCCAGCTGGAGCAGAGCCGTAAGCTGATGAAGATGATGAGCGGCAAGGGCGGCAAAAAAGCCAAACGCATGGGCTTCCCCGGTGGGTTCCCCGGCGGGATGCCCGGTATGATGTAACACAGGTTTTTCCCGGCAGGGCCGGAAAAAATATAGGAAACAGTCGGTGTAATGCCGGTTCATTCAAACATTTTTGGAGGTAAACTAACATGGCAGTAAAGATCAGACTTCGCAGAATGGGCGCCAAGAAAGCTCCCTTTTATCGTATCGTGGTAGCGGATTCCCGTTATCCCCGCGATGGCCGCTTCATCGAGGAGGTAGGCTACTACGATCCCACCAAGGAGCCCTCTGTTATCAAGATTGATGAGGAGAAGGCCAAGACCTGGCTGGCCAACGGCGCTCAGCCCACCGATACCGTGAAGGCTCTGCTGAAGATCCAGGGGATCGTGAAATAAGCAGTCCCCCTGTTTTTTGAAGCGATAAGGAGACCAACAAATGGAAGAATTGATTGCAACCATCGCCAGAGGCCTGGTGGATGACAAAGAGGCAGTCAGTGTTACCGCTGACCCGGCGGACGAAGAGGGCAATGTCGTTTATCATCTGCATGTAGGTGCGGAGGATATGGGGCGTGTCATCGGCAAGCAGGGGCGTATCGCTAAGGCGATCCGTACCATAGTGCGTGCCGGTACCAATAAGTCCGGCGGCCGCGCGACGGTCGAGATTGACTGAACAAAACTGCGGGGGAGGACGAGATGTGCCTCCCCTACTGTTTTTTACACGGAAAAGGAGAGCCCGATGAAGGAATTTTTGGAATGTGGGAAGATTGTTTCCACCCACGGGGTGCGCGGCGAGGTGAAGGCCGAGGTGTGGATGGACAGCCCCGAGGAGATGACCGCCTTGAAAACGCTGTACCTGGATGGCGGCAAGACCCCGCTGACGGTAAAGGGCGCGCGGGTGCACAAGAACATGGTGTTGCTGACGCTGGTCGGCGTGGAAACCCCGGAGGCGGGCAGCGCGCTGCGGCAGAAGGTGCTCTTTGCCCGGCGGGAGGATATTCCCCTGGAAAAGGGGCAATACTTCCTGCAGGACCTGCTGGGCTGCGAGGTGAAGGACGCCGATACCGGGAAGGAATACGGCAAGCTGTGCGATATTACCGAAACGGGCGCGAACCGGGTGTACCATATCCGCTTTGCCGATGGCAAGGTGCGGCTGGCGCCGGATATTCCACAGGTGGTGCTGCGGCTGGCCCCGGAGGAGGGCGTGATCGAGATTCGGCCGCTGGCAGGGCTTTTTGACGATGTGACGGAGGACGACTATGAGGTTTGACATCGCGACGCTGTTCCCGGAAATGTGTGAAACGGTGGTGAACAGCAGTATCATCGGGCGGGGCATAAAGGCCGGCAAGCTGGAGGTGCACTGCCACCAGATACGGGACTACACCACCGATAAGCACCGCCGCACCGACCTGCGGCTGCATGGCGGCGGGATGGGTATGCTGATGACCTGTCAGCCTATCCATGACTGCTGGAAGGCCGTGAGCGAGCAGATCGGGCAGAAGCCGTATGTCATCTATCTTTCACCGCAGGGCAAGGTGCTGACCCAGGCCCATGCCAGGGAGCTGAAGGAGAAGGAAAACCTTTTCCTGCTGTGCGGCCACTACGAGGGTGTGGACCAGCGGGTGCTGGATGAGATTGTGGATGAGGAGCTTTCCATAGGGGACTATGTGCTGACCGGCGGTGAGCTGGGGGCGCTGGTACTGGTGGATTGCATCGGCCGGATGGTGGAGGGTGTACTGCCCAGCGAGGAGTGCTTTACCGAGGAGAGCCACTGGAACGGGCTGCTGGAATATCCCCAATACACCCACCCGGTGGAATGGAACGGGAGAAGGATTCCGGATATTCTGCTGAGCGGCGACCATGGCAAAATTGCCAAATGGCGGCATGAGATGTCGCTGCGGAACACGCTGATCAAGCGCCCTGATCTGCTGGAAAAGGCCGAGCTGAGCCAGAAAGACCGCTGGTTGGTGGCGCAGATGAAAGCTGAACAGGCGGCAAAAGACGGAAACGATTCCAATGCGGCCCAAACGGATGGCGAAACGGATAGAAAGTGACAAAAAATTATAGGAATTCTGCACAAATGCGCCCCCCGAAAACCGACGGATATTAGCGGTTCGTCAGAAAAATGGCAAATTAAAAAATGTGGGCAGTTTTGCAATTGAAAGACCCGACGGATTTTGCTATAATGCTTAATGGAGAAATAAGGGACCCCCATTTCTTTAGGCGAAGAGGAGATGTCGATATGTACGCAAAAGAAGTATCCGTTCAGAATCATGTTGGTCTGCACGCGCGGCCCGCGACTTTTTTTATCCAGAAGGCCAATGAGTACAAGGCTTCCGTTTGGGTGGAGAAGGAAGAGCGCCGGGTAAACGCCAAGAGCCTGCTGGGTGTTCTTTCCCTGGGTATCGTGGGCGGCACGACCATTAAGATCATCGCCGATGGCGCTGATGAGCAGGAAGCGGTAGATGCCCTGGTGAAGCTGGTGGAGACTGGTTTCGCGGAGTGATATCTGCCGGGAGAGACAGAGAAGAAAAGGTGCGGAAAGCCATGGGCTGCCGCACCCTTTTATTTTTAGACGGAAAAGGATATTGCGTTCCGGCGTGGAAAGATCACCTGCGGCGAGGCCACAGAGGGAAGATTTGCCGCGGAAAGAGCAGAAAGCAATTGCCGAGATGAAAGAGAGGGTAAGCAGGGATTGGGATAGACATCCCCTCCCCCGATAGCGGGGGAGGGGGCAGGGGAGAGGGGGCAGATACGCCTGTGGCTACCTTTGGAGCGCATCTGTGCGCAGTACGGACGATGTTTACATCGTTCGTATCCAGCACAGCCAAGCGCCAAAGGGGATTGCAAAGGGGAAAGCCTGGTTCCCCTTTGCCCTGTTTTGCTTCCTTTTGCAGGAGCAAAAGGAAGTCCCTGCCGGATAGGCATACTGATAATCTAAAAAGGCTGGAGCGAAAACTTTTACCTGGGGCACATTTATGGTATAATAAAAGCAAAGAGGAGGTGCCGCCGGATGGATATGCAAAAGGTAGCCGAGCTGCGAAAAAAAGCCAATACCCTGCCCATGGAGCCGGGGGTCTACCTGATGCGGGACCGGCGGGGCGAGATCATCTATGTGGGCAAGGCCAAAAAGCTGAAAAACAGGGTGACCTCCTACTTCCGCGGGGTGGAGCGGCACCTGCCGAAGGTCTACCGTATGGTGGAAATGGTACAGGATTTTGATTATATTGTGACCGACAGCGAGTTTGAGGCGCTGGTGCTGGAATGCAGCCTGATCAAGCTGCACAGCCCCAAGTACAACATTTTGCTGAAGGATGATAAGGGCTACCACTATGTGTGCGTGACCAGGGAGGAGTATCCCCGCATCCGGCTGGCGCTGCAGAAGGGGAACGACGACAATGAATACATCGGGCCGTTTATCTCCTCCATGGTGGTAAAGCAGACGGTGGAGGAGGCCAACCGGGCCTTTTTGCTGCCTACCTGCCGCCGTAAATTCCCGGAGGACTTTGGTAAGGAGAGACCCTGTCTGAACTATCACATTCACCAGTGCATGGGGGTATGCAGCGGCAAGATCAGCCGGGAGGCGTACCATGAGGCGCTGGACGAGGCGCTGCAATTTATCCGCACCGGCGGGATGCAATCGGTGGAGAAGCTGACCGGGCGGATGCAGGAGGCGGCGGAGACACTGGACTTTGAGCGGGCGGCACGCTACCGCGACCGCATTTCCGCCATTCGGCGCATCACCGAGCAGCAGAAGGTCATTGAATTCCCGCACGAGAGCCTGGATGTGCTGGGCTGGGTGCAGGGAGAGGATAAGATCTATTGCTCGCTGCTGGTGCTGCGGGAGGGCCGCCTGCGGGATAAGAAGGACTTTTCCTTTGACTGCATGGGCGAACCGGAGGAAGTGGTGACCGAATTCCTGCTGAGCTACTACATGCAGGCGGAAACCGCCCCGGCCGAGGTCTTCCTGGAGCGGGAGCTGCCCGACCGGCCGCTGCTGGAGCAGCTGCTGCGGGAGCACCGGGGGAAGAAGATTCAATTTACGGTGCCGCAGCGGGGCGAAAGCCGCAAGCTGTGCCAGATGGCGCAGAATAATGCCGCGCAGGAGCTGGCCCGGGATACCAACCGCACCGGCAAGGAGATAGCGGCGCTGACCGAGCTGGGGCGGCTGCTGGGACTGCAAAGCCCGCCGGATCATATCGAGGCGTTTGACATTTCCAATATCGGCGGCTCCACCATCGTGGGCGGGATGACGGTATTCCGCCGGGGAAGACCCGAAAAAAGGCTGTATAAGAAATTCACGATAAAGGACCAGGCAGCGCCCGATGATTACGCCGCGATGGAGCAGATGCTTACCCGCCGGCTGACCCACTACCGCGAAGCGGCCGAGACCGGCAAAAAGGACGGCTTTGAGATCCTGCCCGACCTGTGGCTCATCGATGGCGGCGCGGGACAGGTAGCGGTGGCCAAACGGGTGGCGGAGCAGTTCGGACTGGAGATCCCCGTTTTCGGCATGGTGAAAGACGACCGGCACCGCACCCGGGCTATCCGGGCGGAAAACGAGGAGATCGCCATCCGTGCCAGCCAGTCGGTGTTCCGGCTGGTCACCAATATCCAGGATGAGACCCACCGGTATGCCATCAGCTTTTCGCGCAAAAAGCACCAAAAAGCCGGCTTTGCCTCCACACTGACAGCGGTGCCGGGCATTGGGGAGCAGCGCGCGGCGAAGCTCCTAAAGCATTTTAAGAGCATGGCGGCGATAAGAACAGCCGATGTGGAGACCCTGGCAAAGGCCCCGGGTATGAGCCGACCGGCGGCCGAGGCGCTGTATCGGCATTTACATGGGGAAGAAACGGCAGAAAACTGACTTTTTCGACCGATGGGATTGACAGCGGACGGGAAAAAATATACCATTAGTAAAAGGGCTACTGCCCCCAAGGAGAAAAACTGTGCGAGTAATAACCGGTACTGCCCGTGGGCGTAAACTGAATACCCTGGAGGGCCGCGATGTGCGCCCCACCACCGACCAGGTAAAGGAAGCCATGTTCAGCATCATCCAGTTTGAAGTTGAGGGGGCTGCCGTACTGGACCTGTTTGCCGGCAGCGGACAGCTGGGCATAGAGGCGCTGAGCCGGGGCGCCCGGCTGGCGGTCTTTGTGGAACAGAGCCGCAAGGCACAGGAGATGGTGCGCCAGAACCTGCTGACCACCAAGCTGGCGGAGCACAGCCGGGTAACGGCCATGGATGCCATTGCCTACTTGCAGGGCTGCCGCGATACCTTTGATATCGCACTGTTGGACCCGCCCTACCACAGCGGCCTGCTGGAAAAGGCACTGCCGCTGCTGGAGCCGAAGATGTCCCCCGGCGGGGTGATCCTGTGTGAATCGGCGCTGGACGAAGCACTGCCGCCAAAGGTAGGGGCGTTCCAGATTAAAAAGGAATACCGTTACGGGAAGATCAAGCTGACAGCTTATCGCATCCCGGAACAGAATGCTACTGAAGAATGAACGGGAGGGGAACGGATGAATACCATTGAAAGTATCCTGAATGATATTGATGAGCTGCTAGAGGATTCCTGGAGCCTGCCGCTTTCCGGCGGGCGCTGCGTGGTGGACGCCGAAAAGGTGCGTGACCTCATTGATTCCATCCGTATGAATATGCCGGCCGAAATAAAGCAGGCACGCGCCGTGGTGGCCGACCGCAACCAGATCCTTTCTCTGGCCAAGGGAGAGGCGGAAGCATTGATCCGCAAGGCAGAGGAACGGGCCAAGCAGCTGCTGGAGCAGGAGAGCATCGTGCGGCAGGCCAATGCCAAGGCCATGGCCCTGCTGAACGACGCCAGCACCCGTGCCCAACAGCTGGTGGAGGATGCCCAAAAGCAGGCCGAGCAGACGGTGAATGACGCTGAAGCTAAGGCAACGGCGATTCGGACCGAGGCCAGCACCCGCAGCCGGGAAATGAAGCAGGCCAGCTATGAATTTGCCGAGAATATCCTGCGCACCAGCCAGGAGGTAGTGGCCAAGAGCCTGGGGAACATCACCACCACCCGGCAGGCGCTGGCCCAGGCCGCCAGCCAGGCGGGCCTGCGGGAGGAACCGCTGGAAAAGTAAACCCGGAGAAAACAGAATATACAGCACCGTCCGGAGGAGATCCGGGCGGTGTTTTTTACTGCAAAGAAGCGGAAAAACGGTACTTTGGAGTAGGGAAAAGCGTTCGACATTTTTAATCAAATTTTGGTGCTGTTTATGGGCAGAATCACCAAGAAACTGGGCATTATTAGGGAAATGCGGCCATTGGGGGCCAGAATGGACAAAAACCGCGCATGTACGCCCTGCGCGAACAACAGTTTTGTGTTGCAATGTAGGCATTTTCGCTTTATAATCAGCTTGTAAGTGGTGAAAAGTGGGTAGGAGTGGAGTATCTACCCTGTTTCGCCATCATATCAAACCGGAAAGGGGGAAACGATCCGAGATGTTGATGGGACAGTACGAGCACAGCATTGACCCGAAAAACCGGATCAATTTCCCCGCCAAGTTCCGGGAACAGCTGGGCGAAAATTTTATTCTGACCGTAGGGCTGGATGAATGTATTGCGGTGTATTCCGCTGAGGAATGGGACAAGCTGGAGCAGAAGATCAACCAGCTGCCCATGAGCCGCGGACGCAGCGTGAAGCGGTACTTCTTCAGCAACGCGGTGACAGTAGAACCGGACAAGCAGGGACGCATCCTGCTGCCGCCCCACCTGCGGGAATACGCCCACCTGGAGAAGGATGTTATCGTAACCGGCGCTTCCGACCACGCGGAAATTTGGGATGTGGAACGCTGGCAGAGCTACATTGGCCACCTGACCAGCGAAAGCGTGGCCGAGGAGCTGGACTCCTTGGAATTCTAAGGAGGGGCCTATGGAATTTTCGCATTATTCGGTGATGCTGCCCCAGTGCATGGAGGGGCTGAATATCAAACCGGATGGCATTTATATTGATGGTACCGCAGGCGGCGCGGGACATTCCCGGGCCATTGCCGAGCGGCTGACCACCGGACAACTGCTGAGCTTTGACCGTGACCCCGATGCCGTAGCGGAAGCAACAAAACGATTGGCGCCCTACCCGGCCGCAGAGGTCATCCACAGCGAGTTCGCCCGCATCCCCGAGGTGTTGGCCGAAAAGGGCATCGAGGGCGTAGACGGCATCCTGCTGGATCTGGGCGTGTCCTCCTACCAGCTGGATAACCCGGAACGGGGCTTTGCGTACAGTGTGGATGCCCCGCTGGATATGCGGATGAGCCGGGAAGGCATGACGGCCGCCGATATCTTAAACACCTATGATGTGGACGCTATGGCCCGCATCTTTCGGGAATTTGGCGAAGAACGCTTTGCCTATCCCATTGCCAAACGAATTGCCGCACAGAGGGAAAAAGAGCCCTTTACCCATACCGGCCAGCTCGTCGAGCTCATCTACGCGACGATACCGGCCGCCGCCCGCCGCGAAGGCGGACACCCCGCCAAACGGGTCTTCCAGGCGCTGCGCATTGCGGTGAACAGCGAATTGGACCAGCTTTCCCAATGTCTGGACACCGCCTTTAACTGCTTGAATCCCGGCGGACGCTTTGTGATTCTGACCTTTCACTCGCTGGAGGACCGGATGGTGAAGCAAAAGTTTGCCGCCTACTGTCAGGGCTGCACCTGCCCGCCGGATTTCCCGGTGTGTGTATGCGGCAAAAAGCCGAGAGCGAAGCTCATTAACCGAAAACCCATCGAAGCGGATGCCGAGGAGCTGGCACAGAACAGCCGCAGTAAATCCGCCAAGCTGAGAATACTGGAAAAACTGTAACACCGGCGCTGCCACCCACACCGGTGTGAAACGGAAAGGAGGGGCGGCAGATGAATTCCCGTTGGAACAGCACTGAAGCATACGACCTTTCACTATACGAAGTCCCGGCCGAGCCGGCCAAGCGTCCGCAGCCCGTCCCGGTGGCCAAGAATAAAGCCCAGAGCAAGAAAGCAGCCCAGAGAGGCGCGATGCGGCGCCTAACTGCCTGCGCCGTGCTGGTGGTGGTTTTCCTGGCGATGGTGCTGTATCAGAATGTTTCCACCATTGAGCTGGGGAATGAGATACAGACCCAGAACGACCTGTATGCCGCCCTGCAGGATGAATACAGCTACCTAAGCGGCAAGCTGACTGCCAAAACCGCGCAGGAGGTGGACAGCTACGCTGCTGCCCAGGGCCTGTGCAAGGTGCAGGATTACCAGGTGAGCTACATCCGGCTGAATGATACCGATGTAGCGGTGCGCACCGAAGCGGCGCCTTCCGGTTCGGTGCTGGAGAGCCTGATGGACAGCATGGATACCGCGCTGGAATACCTGCGGATCAAATAAAATAGACTGTAACGGTGGTGCAGATTCCAAGAGGTAAGATCCTGTCTTACCTCTTTCGCCACATTTTACGGGAGAACGACAAATTCTCCTATTTTCCTCATTTTAGCGGAAAGGAGACTCCGAATGGCCTCGATCCCCAATAAAAAAATGCGCGGACGCGCCATACTGGTGGCGGCATTGCTTATCATCGTCGGCTTTGGGCTGGTCATTCACCAGCTGTACCGGGTGCAGCTGGTGGAGGGAGAATCCTATAAGCAGGAGGCCATGAGCCGCCAGCTGCGGGCCACCACCATCAATGCCAACCGGGGGACCATTTACTCCGCCGATGGACAGATATTAGCCGCTTCCGCCACCTCCTGGCGAGTCATCTTTTCCCCGGCGGATATCACCGATGAGCAGGCAACACTGCTGGCCGACGGCATGAGCGAGATCTTGGGTGTGGATCGGGAGTTTATCCTGGAGCGCGCCGGCAACAAAAAGAGCTTTTATCAGGTCATCAAAAGACAGGTGGATAAGGAAACCGCCGATGCGGCGTATCAGTTCGCCCTGGATAATAAAATAAACGGCGTGACGCTGCTGCCGGATACCACCCGCTACTACCCTTACGGCACCATGGCTTCCACCGTGCTGGGCTTTGTAAATGCCGATAACGAGGGCGCCTACGGGCTGGAGGCCTACTACAACAGCACCCTAAGCGGCACTCCCGGCAAGGTAGTGACTGCCAAGAACGCCTGGGGCACCGATATGCCATATACCTACCAGGATATCACCAAGGCGGAGGACGGCAATAGCCTGGTGCTGACGCTGGACAGCAATATTCAATCGGTGATAGAAAAGCACCTGGCCACCGCTCTGACCGAGCACGCGGTACAGAACCGCGCGACAGTCATTGTGCAGGATGTGAACACCGGGGCGATCCTGGGCATGACCACCATGCCGGACTATGATCCCAATAATCCGCAGGCCATCGTTTCGGAGATCTCCCTGCAAAAGCTGGCCCAATACGAAGAGGGCAGCGATGAGTATAAGGAGGCCTTTGCCTACGAGCAGCAAATCCAGTGGAGCAACAAGGCAGTGAATGAGGCCTACGAGCCGGGCTCGGTATTTAAGGTCATCACCACGGCCACGGCGCTGGAAACCGGTGCGGTGACGATGCAATCCAGCTTTAACTGTACCGGCAGCTATGTGGCGGGCGGTATAGTAAAGCACTGCTGGAAGCATGCCGGCCATGGCCTGCAAACACTGGCGCAGGCTATGCAGAACAGCTGTAACCCCGCCTATATGCAGATTGGTGAGCGGATAGGCGGAACCAATTTCTATAATTTCTTTACCTCCTTCGGACTCACCGAGACCACCGGTATTGACCTGCCGGGCGAGGAGAGCGGCTATTTTTACAGCGAAGCACAGCTCAATTCCACCCAGGGCAACCTGGAAACGGCCTCCTTCGGCCAGAGCTTTAAGGTGACGCCCATTCAGCTTATCACCGCCATCTCCGCTTCGGTAAACGGCGGCTACCTGTATGAGCCCTATGTGGTGGATAAGGTATTGGACAGCGAAGGCAATGTGGTTTCGGTTACCGAACCGACCGTCCGCCGCCAGGTCATCAGCGAGGAAACCAGCCGCCAGGTGTGCAAGCTGATGGAAGGTGTTGTGACCTATGGCTCCGGTAAAAACGCGGCCGTACCGGGATACAGCATCGGCGGTAAGACCGGCACCAGTGAAAAGCTGGATTCCGATCGCGGCTACTACACCTACTCCTTTGTAGGTGTGGCCCCGATGGATGACCCCAAGGTAGCGGTACTGCTTATCCTGGATGAACCCTATGAGACCGACCTGTACGGCTCTACCGTGGCGGCCCCTGTGGTGGGCGCTATCCTTTCCGAGATCCTGCCCTATATGGGGGTAGAAACCAACTATACCGCCGCGGAACTGGCGACTATCAATGTGACGGTGCCCAATGCCGTAGGCCAGAGTGCCCATATGGGCATGGCGGCCATGACCCAAAAGCAGCTTTCCGCTGTTATCGTAGGCGGCGGCGATACCGTTATCGCCCAGGTGCCGGCTTCCGGTTCCGTCATTCAAAAGGGCAGCACCGTCATCCTGTATACCGATCAGGAATCGCAGGAGCAAAAGGCGATCGTGCCCGATGTGCGCGGCAAAACCGGGCAGGTGGTCAATACCATCCTGACCAACGCCGGGCTGAACCTGGATGCCGATGGCATCGGCAGGATAAGCGATACCGCGGTAGCCATAGAGCAAAGCATAGAGCCCGGTACCGAGGTGCCGAGAGGAACACTGATCACCGTGACCTTCAGCAATACCGCCAAGGCGGAAAACTCACCATAAACTGACCCACAGGAGGCTGCCATGCAGAACCGACCCGATTGGGAGGTTCAATGCGAAGGACTTCTGCAAGCGCTGCCGCCGGAGATGGAACCCATCTGCGATAGCCGCGGGGAAGTAAAAGATAAGATCTTTGTTTGCATCAAGGGTGGCCGCCACGATGGCCACACCGATGCAGCGGGTGTGCTGCGGCGGGGCGCTGCCGCCATAGTGACCCAAAAGAAGCTGGGCCTGCCCCGGGAATATACCGTCCCGGATACCCGCGCGGCGCTGGCCCGTCTGTGTGCCCGCTACTGGGGCGAGCCGGCCAGGGAGCTGCGACTCATCGGCATTACCGGCACCAACGGCAAGACCACTACCGCCCACCTGCTGTGCCACTTGCTGCAAAGCGCCGGGATCAAGACCGGGCGCATTGGGACGGACGGCATAGCGTGGAGAGAGAAAACACAACCCAACCCCTATACCACCCCACCACCTACCGAACTGCATCGCATCCTGTACCAGATGGTGGAGGACGGCATCACCACAGTGGTGATGGAGGTAAGCAGCCAGGCGCTGGAGCAGCGACGGGTGGAAGGGATCACCTTCGCGGCTGCCGTGTTTACCAATCTTTCGCCCGAGCATTTGGATTATCATGGGGATATGGAGCGATACTTTGCCTCCAAGGCAAAGATCTTTAGCCAATGCCGCTGCGCGGTCATCAATACCGCCGACCCCTATGGGCGTCGCCTGCTGGACAGGGCCAATGTGCCGATCTCCGGTTACCACCTGCCGTGGCAATACCGCTGCGAACCGGGCAGGAGCATTCTTCCGTGGCGGGGCGGGCAGCTTATCGTTCCTTTGACGGGAGAAGTCTTTCTCCCCGATGCGCTGGCTGCGGCGGAAACGGCGTTGGTGCTGGGGCTTACTTCCCGTCAGGTGATGGCGGCGATGCCGCAGTGTCCACCCGTACCAGGCAGGGCCGAATTGCTATGGCAAGGCATGGGGAGGACCATCCTGCGGGACTACGCCCACACCCCCGATGCGCTGGAACGCATCCTGCGCAGCCTGCGGCGGGTGCATAAGGGCCGGCTGCTGGTGCTCTTTGGTTGCGGTGGCGACCGTGACCGCCAAAAACGCCCGCTGATGGCAAAAGCCGCGGCCCGCTGGGCAGATGGCATCATCATTACCGATGACAACCCCCGGAATGAAGCGCCGGAGGCAATCCGACGGGAGATCGTAGTGGGGCTGCCGAAAAACACCCGCTGGCGGGAGGTGCCCGACCGGCGGCAGGCCATAGAGCAGACCATTGCCATGATGCGGCAGGGCGATCTGCTGCTTTTGGCGGGGAAGGGCCACGAAGATTACCAGATCATACAGAATAAAACGATCCCCTTTGATGAAAGGGGGATTGTGACTGAGATACTAAAAAGCGGGAGGATCCCATGGAAAAACTGTCACTGCGAGAAATAGCCGCCCAGCTGGGCTGCCCCCAGCCTCCGGAGGGAGAGATCACCCGTGTGATCACCGATAGTCGGGAAGCCGGCCCCGGGACGCTTTTTGTTGCGCTGCCCGGGGAACGGGTGGATGGCCACGACTACATCAACCGGGCACTGGCGGCAGGGGCCGAAGCGGCGGTGGCCGAGCATGACGGCGACTACACCCCAGCAGAGAAGGTACTGCGGGTAAAGAGCAGTTTGCGGGCGCTCCTGGAAATTTCCGCGCTGTACCGCGCCAAAATGCCTGCCAAGGTGATAGGCATCACCGGCAGCGTGGGCAAAACCACCACCAAGGAAATGGTAGCGGCAGTGATGGCCTCCTCCTTCCGCATCATCAAAACCGAGGGCAACCAAAATAACGAGATCGGCGCGCCCAAAACACTGATGAGCATTACCCCCGAAACTGAGGTAGCGGTGGTGGAAATGGGCATGAGCGCCCCGAATGAGATCAAGGACCTGTGCTACGCGGCAAAGCCGATGATGGGTATCATCACCAATATCGGCGTTTCCCACATCGAGCATCTGGGCAGCCGGGAAAATATCCTGAAGGCTAAGCTGGAGCTGGCCGACGCTTTACCGGATGGCGCCACACTGCTGCTGTGTGATGATAACGACCTGCTGCATACCGTTGACATCCCCCGCCTCCATGTAGTACGCTATGGCCTGAACAGCCCGCGGGCGGAGATCAAGGCGACCATCGTCAGTGCCACACCGCTTTCCACCAATTTTATGCTGCATGCCGAGGGCCAAAGCTGGCGCGCTACCATCCCCGGCACTGGGGAGCACCTGGTGCTGAACGCCCTGGCGGCATTTGGCGCGGGGCGAGCGATGGGTATTCCGGCGGAAACTGCCATAGAGGCCCTAAAAAACTACACCCCCAGCGGCCAGCGCCAAAAGGTGGTGGAGCATGAGGGCATTACCATGGTGGAGGACTGCTACAATGCCAGTCCCGATTCCATGCGGGCGGCCATCAAGACACTGGGGCGTTTCCCCTGTGACGGCCGTCGCATCTTTGTAGCGGCAGATATGCTGGAGCTGGGCGATATCGCCGAAGAAAGCCACCGGGAGATCGGTGCCCTGTGTGCCCAAGAGGGGATAGACCTGCTGCTGACCTGGGGCCCCCTGGCACAGTATGCCACCCGGGCCGCCAAAGCCGCCGGGATGGAAGCTCATCACTTTGAGGAAAAGGAAGCGCTGACCAAATATCTGACCGCCACGGCGCACCGGGGCGATGTGATATGGTGCAAGGCCAGCCACGGCATGGCACTGGAAGAGGTTATTGCCGCATTTTACCGGGATTACCACGCATAATATAACAGAACAGAAAAGGGAAGTGCATCATGAATATTACCGCTGTCATCGTGGCCGTACTGCTGGCCAGTGTTATTACCGCTGTGGGGGGCTTTTGGCTGTTGCCCATGCTGCGCCGTCTGCATTTTGGGCAGACTATCTTAGAGATCGGCCCCAAGTGGCACCAGGGCAAGCAGGGTACCCCCACCATGGGCGGCCTTATGTTTATCATAGGCATTCCCATTGCGGTGGTGGTAGCCTATCTGTTCATGCATGCCTCTACCGTGGGCGATCCAATGTCGGCAATTATGCGGGCCCGTATGTTCTATGGCCTGGTGCTGGCGCTGCTATTCGGGGCCATCGGCTTCCTCGATGACTACCTGAAGGTCGTAAAAAAGCAGAATGAGGGTCTGACCGAAAAGCAGAAGATGGCGCTGCAGATTCTATTTGGCGCGGTGTACCTGCTGCTTCTGCACATCAGCGGCACGCAGTCCACCATGGTAACCATTCCCTATATCGGCACCTACGATTTTGGGGTATTCTATTATGTGTTTGCCATGTTTGCCATCATTGCCCTTTCCAATGCTGTCAATTTCACCGATGGCCTGGATGGCCTGCTTTCCTCCGTGACGCTGGTATTGTCCATCGGCTATCTCATCTTCTGCTACCTGCTGGGCATGGGAGAAATGGGCATCATGGCGGGGGCATTGGGCGGCGGCTGCATCGGCTTCCTGTTCTGGAACCATTACCCCGCCAAGGTATTCATGGGCGATACCGGCTCCCTTTTTATGAGCGGTATGGTCATCGCGCTGGCCTTTGGCACCGGGCTGCCCTTCTTTGTGGTGCTGTTCGGCATTATTTATGTTATCGAGATCGGCTCGGTGGTGCTGCAGCGCTACTACTTTAAGCTGACCCATGGCAAGCGCATCTTTAAGATGAGCCCCATTCACCATCACTTTGAGATGAGCGGCTACACCGAAAAACAGATTGTGGTGATGTTTGCCGTTATCACCGCCATCGGGAGTGCGCTGGGCATTCTAGCGCTCCGGTTTATCTGATGATTTAATTTAGAAAGCAACGGAAAGGGGGCGGAAAGCCATGGCAGAAAGTAGGCGCAGAGCGCGTCCCAAATCACAGGAGGGATTCTTCCGCCGCCTGTTCCCCCGATATGAGAATACCAGTGTGGACCTCACCTTCTTGGTAATGGTCATTCTGCTGCTGGTATTTGGGCTGGTGATGATGTTTAGCGCCAGCTATGCGCAGGGCTATTACCGCGAAGGCAACAGCTACCACTACATTGTGCGGCAGCTGCTGTGGGCGGTCGTTGGCCTTGGGGCCATGTTTGTTTTTTCCCGTCTGGATTACCATGTGTGGCGCAAGCTGGCCTGGCCGCTGTTCCCGGTGGTCACCGCCATGCTTATCCTGTGCTACTTCATGCCGCCGGTCAATGACGCCCATCGCTGGATTTTCATCGGCAGTTTCCAGTTTCAGCCCTCGGAGCTGGCTAAATTCTCACTGGTGCTGCTGTTTTCGCACCTGCTTGTTTCCAATGAAAAAAAGCTGGGACGGTTCCGCTACGGTATTTTCCCCTTTGCGGTGGTGCTGGGCGTTTATGCCGGCCTCATCGTAAAGGAACCCCACCTTTCTGCCACCATTTTGTTGGTGGTGATGGGCGGTATCATGCTGGTGGTGGGTGGTCTGCCCATGAAGTGGATCGCCGCCGCGGGTGGTCTGGCCGCCGCGGGTGTCGCCGCCATTATGCTGGTGCCCTCGCTGCACGAGCGCGCCATGGAGCGTATTACCATCTGGAAGGATCCGGCCTCTGATCCCTTGGGCACCGGCTATCAGATCCTGCAGTCGCTGTATGCCATCGGCTCCGGCGGTTTAATGGGATCGGGTATTGGCAATTCCAGGCAGAAGTACCTTTTCCTGCCGGAGCCGCAGAATGACTATGTGTTCTCGGTGGTGTGCGAGGAGCTGGGCTTCATCGGGGCGCTGGTGGTCATCCTGCTGTTCGCCCTTCTCATCTGGCGGGGCTTTACCATTGTTATTAAGGCCCGCGATCGCTTCGGCGCCATGCTGGTCACCGGCTTCATTGCCCAGGTGGGGGTGCAGGCCATCCTTAATATGGCGGTCGTCACTAATACCATCCCCTCCACCGGTATCAGCCTGCCGTTCTTTTCCTACGGCGGCACGGCGCTGGCCATCCTGCTGGGAGAAATGGGCATTGTGCTTTCGGTCTCCCGCCAAACGACAGTAGAAAAGGAGTAACATCCGTATGAAAGTTCTGTTTGCCTGCGGCGGTACCGCCGGTCATATCAATCCTGCACTGGCGGTGGCCACCGAGCTGCGCCGCCGGGTGCCGGACTGTGATATTCTGTTTGTGGGCAACCCCAACGGCATGGAGGCGACCCTGGTGCCGCGGGCGGGCTTTCGCTTTGCCCCCTATCGCTCCATGGGCATCCAGCGCCGTTTTAGCTGGAATAACATCAAATATAACGCCAAAAGCGTATGTCTGCTGGTAACGGCCCGCAGCCGCGCCAAAAGAATTCTGCGGGATTTTGCACCTGATGTGGTGATGGGTACCGGCAGCTATATTTCGGCCCCCATTCTGCTGGCCGCAGCGGCACTGCGCATCCCCTGCATGACCCACGAGGCCAATGCCCTGCCCGGTGTTTCCAACCGCATGGTGTCGCAAAAGGTGGATAAATTCCTCCTTGCCGTGCCGGAGGCGGAAAAGCACCTGCCGCAGCGCCAAGATTACATCGTCACCGGCAACCCCGTCCGTCCGGAGATCCTTGCGGCCGACCGGGCCGCCGCCCGCGCCCGTTTGGGGGTCCGCCCCGGGCAGCTGTGTCTGTTGTCCTTTGGCGGCAGCCTGGGGGCGCAGACCATCAATGAAGCCGTAGCGGCGCTGATGGCCTGGCATGTGCCGGAGGGAAAGCTGCACCACATCCACGCCACCGGCCGGTATGGGGTGGAGCTGCTGCCACGGCTGCTGCGGGAAAAGGGCGTCGCTTATGAGAATAACCCCAATCTTGATATCCGGGAATACATACACGATATGCCGGACTGTCTGGCGGCGGCCGACCTAGTGATTGCCCGTGCCGGCGCCATAACGCTGGCGGAGCTGACCGCTGTTGGCCGGGCCTCAGTGCTCATCCCTTCTCCCAATGTGGCGGAAAACCACCAGTACCACAATGCCATGGTGTTGGCCAATCATAAGGCTGCCGTGGTCATTGAGGAAAAAGATCTGACCGGCGAAAAGCTGGTGGCGGCTGTAAAGGAAATGACCGCCGACCCCGAAAAGCTGCGGGAGATCGGTCTGGCGGCCAAGGCACTGGGTGTCCCCAATGCATGCGGCCATATCACCGATGAACTGTTGGATCTTTATAAAACTCACAGAAAATAAGCTGTAACGCCTGTTTTTTCACCCAATATTCCGTATAGGCATAGAATACCCCCGAAAGCCCAAGGGCAAATACAGGGGGGAGCGATGCCGTTTATGCGCGGATTGCGGATCACAGGAGGAAACAGACTAAGCGGGACCATAGCGGCGCACGGCGCCAAAAACGCGGTGCTGCCCATTCTGGCGGCTACCGTGCTGTGCAGTCGTTCAGAGATTAAAAACTGCCCTAACCTCAGCGATGTGGCGGTGAGCTGTCACATCCTGCGGCACCTGGGCTTTGCGGTAGAACGGGCGAGGGATACCCTGATCATTACCCGGGAGGATACCGGCTGCCGGGATGTTCCGTCGGAATGGATGCGGGCCATGAGGTCCTCTATTCTGTTCCTAGGCGGGATGCTGGCCCGCTGTGGGAGCGTGACCCTGTGCCCGCCCGGCGGGTGTGCCCTGGGCGGCCGTCCTATTGATTTGCATCTTTCCGCCCTGCGCCAAATGGGCGCGGTCATCAGCGAGGAGGGTGATACCCTGCGCTGTGCCGCTCCCGGCGGTCTGCATGGTGCCGCGGTGCAGCTGCCCTACCCCAGCGTGGGCGCTACCGAAAACCTGCTCATCGCGGCGGCGGGAACGCCTGCCGAAACCAAAATCACCGGCGCAGCTGCCGAACCGGAGATCTCCGATCTGCTGGCCTATCTGCGGGGCTGCGGCGCCCTAATAGAATCCCAGCCCGATGGCGCCATCCTGGTGCAGGGCAGGGAAGCGCTAACCGGCTGCTGCTGCCATGCCATCCTCCCGGACCGTATCGAGGCGGCGACCTACCTTGCTGCCGCGGCCATTACCGGCGGAGAGATCACAGTGTACGCCAGCCCGGAACACTTGGCGGCGCCCATGGCGGCGCTGCGGCGTATGGGGTGCCGTATCACCACCGGGGAGCAGAGCATCACCCTTACCGCTCCAGAACATTTACAGGGGGCCGGCAGCATCGTTACGCTGCCATATCCCGGCTTTCCCACCGATCTGCAAGCCATCTTTATGGCGCTGGCCGCCGCGGCAGAGGGCTACACCGCCTTTACCGAAACGGTCTTTCCCCGGCGCTGGGCCCATGTGGAGGAACTGCGCCGCTTGGGTGCGGATATCACGGTGGTCGGCAGTCATGCAGTCATCCGGGGGGCGCCCCTTATCGGGTCAGCCCTCACCTGCACCGATCTGCGCGCCGGAGCCGCTGTGGTACTAGCAGCATTAGCGGCAAAGGGAGAAAGTAGCGTTACAGCTATCTCCCACATCGAACGCGGCTATGCCGATTTTGTTCCAACCCTGCGCCATCTGGGCGCGGATATTTGCCTGACGGAAGTATAAACCAAAGGAAGGAGAACCAAAGCCCATGACTGCCAAGCCTACCCGTAAACAGCAGACCCGTCGCCGCCGCCGAGCGGTGTTTATCCTGCTGTTCGCGGCGGTGCTGTGCGGCGTGGGCTTTTACTGCGTCAGTGTATTTTGCCGGGCCACCCATATAGAAGTGACCGGCAGTACCCGCTACGCCGCCGAGGATATCATAGAAGCCGCCGACATAGGGGAGGAGCAGAATATCTTCACCATTTCCCAAAAGACCCTGAATGAGCGAATTACCGCTCTGTGCCCCTACATTGAGCGTGTAACGCTGCACCGCCGCCTGCCCGATACCCTGGAACTGGAGCTGCACGAGTTCAATACCATTTACGCCTGTATTGGCAGTATGGGGCGGGTCACCACCCTTTCCGCCGATGGCAAAGTGCTGGAGCAATGCGCATCCCTGCCGGAGTACACCTGCCTGCTGCTCGGCGCCGATTTTTCCGGCTATACCGCCGGGGAAAAGCTGCCGGAGGAATGGCAGAAGACCCTGGCCGGTGTGGATAAGGTGCGCGCGGCCCTGGAGGACGCCGGGATGCTCCCTGAGATCGGGTATATTGAGATCGGGGAGGAGCAGAGCTACAAGGCTGTCTATCAGGACCGCATCCAGCTGCGCCTGGGCAGCGAATACGATTTGGCCACCAAGCTGCTCACCGCCCAAAAGATCATCCAGGATGAGCTTCCCGCCGATTTTATCGGGTACCTTGATGTTTCGGTCAGCGGTCGGGCCTACACCCGGCAGCTGCCTCTTACCCAGGTGGCGGATGCACAATATCTGGCCATTTTGGGTGGAAAACAGTAGCAGATATACGCCTTTTGGGTTGCATTTTCATGATGTTTCTGTTATGATAGATTAGGAGAAAACTCTAAACAGGAGGCAATAGTGCTGATGATGAATATAGAGCTGGATAACGATTACGAAAAAATGGCTGCAATCAAGGTATTGGGCGTCGGCGGCGGCGGCGGAAATGCCGTCAACCGCATGATCCAATCCGGCATGAGCAGCGTGGAATTTATCTCTGTTAATACCGATAATCAGTCCCTGCGTTTTTCCAATGCCTCTTACAAGCTGCACATCGGTGATAAGCTGACCCGTGGGCAGGGTGCCGGCGGCGACCCCATGAAGGGGGAAAAGGCAGCGGAGGAAAGCGAAGATGAGATCACCTCGGTGCTGCGCGGTGCCGATATGGTATATATCACGGCCGGTATGGGCGGCGGCACCGGCACCGGCGCGGCGCCTGTCATTGCCCGCATTGCCCACGATATGGGTATCCTCACCGTCGGTGTGGTTACCAAGCCCTTCTCTTTTGAGGGCAAGCGCCGCATGGATCAGGCCACGGCCGGCATCGAGCGGCTGAAGGAGCATGTGGATGCTCTGCTCGTTATCCCCAATGAGCGCCTTCGCAGTATCTCGCAGGAAAAGATCACCCTTGCCAATGCCTTTGCCAAAGCCGATGAAGTGCTTCTGCAGGCAGTACAGAGCATCTCCGACCTCATCAATATTCCAGGTATCATCAACCTGGACTTCGCCGATGTCACCTCCATCATGAAGGACGCCGGCTATGCCCATATGGGCCTGGGCGCTGCCAGCGGCCCCAATAAGGCCGAGGAAGCGGCCCGTATGGCTATTGCTTCTCCGCTTCTGGAAACCTCCATCAACGGTGCCCGCGGCGTTATCGTCAACTTCCTCGTTCCGCCCGATGTCGATCTGGAGGACATCACCAATGCTTCCCAGATGATCCACGATGCCGCCCACCCGGATGTCAACCTCATTTGGGGTGTCGCCTTTGATGAAAAGCTGGAGGATGAGATCAAGATCGTTGTCATTGCCACCAACTTTGACCATGAATCCGGCTTCCGCATCCCCACTCCCCCGGTGGATACCGAGGTCCCGGAGGACAAGATCACTGAAGTGGAGCCGCAGACCGAGCAGGAGCCCATCAATGATGACCTGGATATCAGTGCCCTCATCGATATGCTCAATCACGATCGGGACAAGCGCTCCTGAGCTTTTATAACTTTATCCCCCTGTCACTTTTGGCAGGGGGATTGATTTTACTGGGCAGTCGATTATAATAAAGCTAAAAAAAGAGGGGAGCGTGAACCCATGAATGTACTGTTGACCGGCGGGGCCGGTTATATCGGTAGCCACACCGCAGTAGAGCTGCTGAACCGGGGTTGTGATATTGTCATAGCGGATGATTATTCCAATAGCAGCCCCGTGGCAGTGGAACGCCTCCGGCAGATCACCGGCCGGGATTTTCCTGCCTACCATGTCGATGTGACCGACCGCGAAGCCGTCCGCCGCATCTTCCGTGAGAATAAAATCGACTGTGTCATTCACTTTGCCGGGAAAAAGGCGGTGGGGGAGTCTGTCGAAATCCCCCTTTCCTACTACCGCACCAATCTCGATGCCGCCCTGACGGTACTGGAGTGTATGAAGGAGGCCGGTGTCAGCCGGTTTATCTTCTCTTCCTCCGCTACCGTTTACGGCTCGCTCAATCCCATCCCTTACCGGGAGGATATGCCCCGCGGAGAGTGCTCCAGCCCCTACGGTACCACCAAGGCCATGATCGAAAAGATTCTGGAAGACGCTTGTCACGCTGATCCGACCCTTTCGGCGGTGCTGCTGCGGTATTTTAATCCCATTGGGGCGCACCCCTCCGGCCTCATCGGGGAGGACCCTCAGGGCATCCCCAATAACCTGCTGCCTTACATCGCACAGGTCGCGGTGGGCCGGCGGGAACGCCTTATGGTGTTCGGCGATGATTACCCCACCCCCGATGGCACCTGCCGCCGGGATTATCTCCATGTGATGGATCTGGCTGCCGGGCACCACCGGGCAGCCTGCTATGCGATGGAACACACCGGCGTTACGGCCGTCAATCTGGGAACCGGTACGCCGTACAGCGTGCTGGAGGTCATCCGTGCCTTTGAGGAAGCAAGCGGCCAAAAGGTGCCTTATGTTATCGGCCCCCGTCGGGCGGGGGATCTGCCGGAATACTGGGCGGATGCCGCCAAAGCAAAGGAGCTTTTCGGCTGGCAGGCACAGTATACACTGCAGGATATGTGCCGGGATACCTGGGCCTGGCAAAGCAAAAACCCGCAGGGCTACCCCAAAGCCTAAGCTTGCCCCATCCGGGCGGCGGCGCTCCGCTCTCCGTCGGGGCGCCATCCCTTTGGGATAGGCAACCCTCCCTCGCTCCGCCCCGCCGCCCTGCCTTTATGCATGCCGCAAAAAAGAGACCCTTCGCAGGGTCTCTTTTCGCGTTTTATTGATTATTCCACCGTTACACTCTTGGCCAGGTTGCGTGGTTTATCCACATCGCAGCCGCGGGCATTGGCCGCTCCCAGCGCGATGAGCTGCAAGGTGACAACTAACAGCAGCGGCACATATTCGTCCTCCACTGCCGGCAGCCGGATAATCTCATCATAGCATTCGGGGTCGACTTCCAGCCCTTCCAGCGTAATGAGCAGCACATGCGCCCCACGGGCTTTTACTTCCTTCACATTGCTTATCATCTTGCCCAGCGTCTTGCGCTGGGTCGCCAATGCTATCACCGGGGTGCCGTCGGTAATCAGGGAAATAGTCCCGTGCTTCAGCTCTCCGGCGGCGTAGGCCTCGCAGTGAATGTAGCTGATCTCCTTGAGCTTCAGGGAGCCCTCCATCGCCAGCGAGTAATCCAACCCCCGCCCGAGGTAGAAGAGATGCTCGGCATTTTTCAGTCCCTCGGCATACCGGAAAAATTCCGGTTCCATGGCCAATACATGCGGCAGGTAGCTGACAGCATTCAGCAGCTTCGGCAGCTGGCGGCGGCACCAGTCCATCGGGGCGCCCTTATCCGCCGCAATGCGGAAGCCCAGCAGATACATCATTGCCACCTGCACCGAATAGGCCTTGGTGCTGGCCACCGCAATTTCCGGCCCGGCGTAGGTGTACAGGCAGTAGTCGGCCTCCCGCGCAATGGAGGAGCCTACCACATTCACAATACCTATAACGGGGATATGGTTTTCCTTAAAGAGCCGCAGCGCCGCCAGGGTATCTGCGGTTTCGCCGCTTTGGCTCACCACCACCGCCGCGCACCCTGGGGTAAAGATGGGATCGCGGTAGCGCAACTCGCTGGCTACCTCCACCTCTACCGGCAGCCGCGCCAGCTTTTCTATGATCGCCTTACCTACCATACCGCTGTACATGGCGGTACCGCAGGCGGAAATATACAGCTTGGTCACATCCCGAAAGAAGCCATCCGGCAGGCCATCACCCTCAAAAGTCACAAACCCATCCTTGGTACGCCCATCAATGGTATCGGCCAGGGCACGGGGCTGTTCATGGATCTCCTTCTGCATAAAGCAGGGATAGCCGCCCTTTTGTGCCTGCTCCACCGACCAGTTGGCAATCTTGGCTTCTTTTTCGATGGGGGTCCCGTCCGGGGCGTAAAAACGCAGCTCCCCGTAATGGGCCACCACCACTTCTTCCTCCTCCAGCAGGTAATACTGCCGGGTGTATTCTATAATGGCAGGTACATCGGAGGCCACATAGCTACCGGTCTCATCCTTGGCCGCAATCAGCGGGCTGCCCCGGCGGATGCCGTAAACGGTATCCGGTTCCCCTTCCAGCAGCATACAGAAGCCGTAAGCTCCCTCCATCTCCGCCGTAGCGGCATGGATGGCTGCCACAGGGCTCTCGTGCAGCTTCATATGGTGGTCCAGCAGTGCCGCCGCTATTTCGGTATCGGTTTGGGTCAGGAAGTGATATCCTTCACGCTCCAGCCGCTCCCGCAGCGCCCGGTAGTTTTCTATAATGCCGTTATGCACCAGCGTCACACGGCCTTGCCGGTGGGGGTGGGCATTCACATCATTGGGCACACCATGGGTGGCCCAGCGGGTGTGCCCGATGCCGCAGTGGCTGGCAAGGCACTGGTCGCCGCAGGCGGCCCGCAGGTTGCTCAGCCGCCCTGCCGCCTTGATGACCTCTATTTTTCCCTCGTCCCACAGGGCAATACCGGCGCTGTCATAGCCGCGGTATTCCAGGTTTTCCAGCCCATGCAGCAGCTTTTCCCGGGCGTACTCCGCCCCCGAATAACCAATGATTCCACACATAAATAATAAGGCTCCTTTCCCGCAGATATCCATGGTACGGGAGAGAAACCTTCGCTAAAAGTGCTTTTACCCTATGGCACGGCGGGCCGGTACAGCAGCTGCGCCGGCAGGATAACGAAAACCAAAGGGGAGAATACAGGCTGTTTCTCTCCGCGGAGTCCCGCAGGGATGCCAAAAAACATTCCCCGCATGGGATATCTGTTCTGTTCGTTATCCATGGCCGGCTCTTTGTTGCACGGTCGCCCGTGTTTTTGCGCCGGCCTGCGCTGTGGCAGCAGCGGGAGGGCATCCGCCGAATTTTCGATACTCCCTCCACCTCGTCATCCGCCCGCGGTACATAAACCGGGCGGTACTGGCGCTTTGACCATGTGATATTATAGCAAAATTCCGGTGTCTTGTAAAGAAAAAAGAGGAAAGAGCCTGCCGGTCCTTTCCTCCCATATTATGCAGCCTTATGCCGGAATATGCGGGGTCGCGGTTTGTTCCGCCTCCAGCTGGGCCAGGTGGGTCTGGTATCGGTCCAGGATCGCCTCCTCCAGTGTATGCCGCGCCTCCGGCGTGATGGGGTGGGCAATATCACGGAATGTCCCATTCTCATCCTTGCGGCTGGGCATCGCCACAAAGAGCCGCTCCGGCCCCTCAATGACCTTGATATCGTGTACAGCCAGGTCGCCGTCTATGGTGACCGAAACCAACGCCTTCAGCCGTGCGTCCTCGTAAATTTTGCGGATCCGAATATCGGTGATATTCATGCCTGTTTCTCCTTTCAGATGCCTTTTATTGTTGTTGGGCGCAGGCAGCGAACGGAATGATCGGCGAGGGCTGTGTCAGGGCCTCGACAGGCGCCAGCCCGTCTTCACCGGGCGCCAGCCTGCCTTCGCCCCCTCCTTGCCCTCATCCGATCCTGCCGCCCGCCGCCTGCGCCTGCGGGCTTCGCTTGCCATTAGCCTTGTCCGCCGCCTGGCAAATTATGCACTTCCCGCCGCTTTTTGTATTAAAATGCCCGTCGCTATTGTCAAAAGCCCTGCTAATGGGGTATAATATACCATGTATGAAATTCTTAAAGGTGGCGGTCACAGTATGGTAAAACCGATTGAAACAATCCCGGAAGGGGTCAAACATATCCATTGCATCGGCATCGGCGGCAGCGGCATGTTCCCGCTGGTGCAGATCCTGCACGGCCGGGGCTACACCATTACCGGCAGCGATAATAACGAAAGCGACATTGTCAATTTGGAGCGTCAGATGGGCATTGAGGTGATGATGGGCCAGCGGGCGGAAAATATCCAGGGCGCCGATCTCATTCTCTATTCCGCCGCCATTATGGATACCAACCCCGAACTGATTGCCGCGCGGGAAAGCGGCCTGCCCCTGTGGGAGCGCGCCAAAATGCTGGGCGCCGTCTCCAGCTGGTACAGCGAGGCGCTGGGCGTCTGCGGTACCCACGGTAAAACCACCACCACCGCCATGATCGTGCAGATCCTGTATATGGCGGGTCTGGATCCCTCCGCCGTCATTGGCGGCAAGCTGCGTACCATCGGCGGCTACGGCCGCAGCGGGGCAACGCAGCGCTTTGTGTACGAGGCCTGCGAATTCAAGGATACCTTCCTTTCCACCCACCCGGATATCGCCCTCGTCCTCAATATCGATAATGACCACATGGAATACTTCCACACCGTGGAAAACGCCATGAAGAGCTACACCAGGTTCGCCCAAAAGGCCCATACCGTCCTGTATAACGGCAGCGATGAAAAAACCTGCCGTGCCATGGAGGAAGCGGCAGGGGAGGGAAGAACCTTCCTCACCTTTGGCTGGGAGGAGACCAACGACTACTACCCCGCCAATCTCCGCCACCTGGGTGGTCTGGACCGCCGCTTTACCCTGATGTTCCGCGGCAAGCCCCTCACCGAGATCCACCTGCAAATCCCCGGCGACCACAATATCCTCAATGCCATTGCCGCCGCCGCGGGCGCCATGCAGCTGGGCGCCACCCCGGAGCAGGCCGCTGCCGGCCTGGCTGCCTTTACTGGGGCCGGCCGCCGCTTTGAGGTGCTGGGCAAGACCCACACCGGTGCTACCATCGCCGATGACTATGCCCACCACCCCGCCGAGCTGCGCGCCACCCTCACCGCCGCCAAGGAGCTGGACTTTAAGCGTGTATGGGCCGTGTTCCAGCCCTTCACCTTTAGCCGCACCTATATGCTGCTGGAGGACTTTGTCTCCGCCCTGTCCATCGCCGACCGCGTGGTGCTTTCGCCCATCATGGGCAGCCGGGAGGTCAATACCTACCACATCACCTCGGAGGATCTGGGCGAAAAGATCCCCGGCTGTGTTTGCCTGCCCTCCTTCCAGGCCATGGCGGATTATGTCGATCGGTATTCCGAGTCCGGTGATCTGATCCTTACCCTTGGCTGCGGCGATGTTTATAAATGTGCCCGCATGATCCTGCACCACGAATAACTTTTCCAGGGGCTCTCCCTTCGGCGGGGAGCCTCATTCTTTTTCGTTGTGCATTTACTACAAAATATCACGCAAAACTTCGTCAATATATTAGCGCATCCCCAAAATGTGACCAATTTGTAAAAAAACACTTGCATTGTTCCGCTAACGGTGCTATAAATGTGACAACAGAATAAAGCCAATTTGGTAGAGGTTGCGGGCTTCATCAGTAGCCGCCCCCACACGGTTCGGGAAACCGGGGGCGCGAAAGGGAAGACCGCCGAAGCGAAAGGCTCCCCCGAGAGCATTTACGCTGGGACGCAGCAGAATATGCTGCGGACTGTCACAGAAACTGTGGAGAGCTATCAGCGGGTTCCTGCGTTATTGCTATTTGTTTTTATTACGCCGGCCATGAGATTTGTTTTCCGCATTTCTCATGGCTTTTTTCGTCCCATTTTTCAGGAGGTAAATCTTATGTTTGGTACATTCTGGGCACTCGTCCCCCCCATCATCGCTATCGGTCTGGCCCTCATCACCAAGGAAGTGTACAGTTCCTTGTTCATCGGCGCTGTGGCCGGCGCCCTGTTCTATGCCGGCTTCCATGTGGAGGCGCTCGACTCTCTGCTCAATGACGGCGTAGTGGCCGCCATCCGTGATAATGCCGGTATCTTCATGTTCCTCGTGCTGCTCGGCATCCTCGTTGCCCTGCTCAATAAGGCCGGCGGCTCCGCGGCCTTCGGCGCTTGGGCCAAGACCCACATCAAGACCCGCGGCGGCGCCATGTTCGCTACCTTCCTGCTGGGCGTGCTCATCTTCGTGGATGACTACTTTAACTGCCTCACCGTCGGCAGCGTCATGCGCCCGGTAACGGATAGCCATCATGTTTCCCGCGCCAAGCTCGCCTATCTCATCGATGCTACTGCCGCCCCCATCTGCATGATCGCCCCCATTTCCTCTTGGGCAGCTGCCGTCTCCGGCGTTGTGGAGGATTACAGCGGCTTCGATCTGTTCATCCGTGCCATCCCCTTCAATTTCTACTCCCTGCTCACCATTGTTATGGTGCTGTTCCTCTGCAAGACCGGCATGGACTACGGCCCCATGCGCCGGCATGAGCTCAACGCTATCCGCAATAATGACCTGTTCACCGAGGGCGAGCAGCCCGAAGCGGTGGAGGAGGTCTCCAACCCCCGTGCCCGCGTCATCGATCTGCTGCTGCCGATCATTGTGCTGGTGGTGCTGTGCGTCAGCGGTTTGGTCTACTCCGGCTACCTCAATGGCGCCGATAATTTCATCGATGCCTTTGCCAACTGCGATGCCTTCTTCGGCCTGCCCTGGGGCGCTATTGTGGCACTGGTCTTTACCGTCATCTATTTTGTTCTCCGCCGGGTCATCTCCTTTAAGGATGCCATGAGCTGCATCCCGCAGGGCTTCTGTGCGATGGTTCCCGCAATCCTTATTCTCACCCTGGCCACCTCCCTCAAGAATATGACCACTCTGCTGGGCGCCAAGGAGTTTGTCGCCGGTGTGATGCACAGTGCCTCCAGCGGCCTTTACAGCCTGCTGCCTGCCGTTATCTATCTGGTTGCCTGCGGACTGGCGTTTGCCACCGGCACCTCCTGGGGCACCTTCGGCATCCTCATCCCTATCGTCACCGAGGTATTCAAGGCCGATTTCACCCTCATGATCGTCGGCGTTTCCGCCTGCCTTGCCGGTGCTGTATTCGGCGACCATGTTTCTCCCATCAGCGATACCACCATCATGGCTTCCGCCGGTGCCCACTGCTACCACCTGAACCACGTGTTCACCCAGCTGCCCTATGCGCTGACCGTGGCCGCAGTGTCCTTCGTCAGCTTCATCCTGGCCGGTCTGATCCAGAACGTGTTTGTCAACCTGCTGATCGCTGTGGCCCTGATGGTCGGTACGCTGTTGGTCATCCGCGCCATCGTCAACAAGAAGCACGCCGGCATCTTCGCCGAAATGGCCGAGGCCAACAAGGCGCTGGCCAAGTAAGTACATACTCCAGCAAAAAAAGAGACCGCTTCGGCGGTCTCTTTTTTGCGTGCAGGGCAGGGGAGGGCGCCTCGCATCGGCGGCGGGACAGCAAAAGCTGTCCGCCGCGGGAATTTTGCGAAAAGATGTGACAAACCGCAACGAATGTGGTACAATGTCCCTATTGAGTACATAGGAGGTGTCGCTGTGCGGCAATATCCCCAATTAGAGATCGATCTTTCTCTGCTGCAAAGCAATGCCCGGGCGGTGATCTCCCGCTGCAATGCCGCAGGAATTCGCGTCTGTGGTGTTATTAAGGGCGCGGATGGCCTGCCGGAGATCGCCCGGACGCTGCGTGCTGCCGGTGCCGCAGAGTTGGGCACCAGCCGCCTGGAGCAGGTGGCCAAATGCCGTGCCGCCGGTGTGCCCGGCCCCTGGCTCCTGATCCGCATCCCCGGCCTGTCGGAGCTGCCGGACGTGGTTGCTTTGTGCGACACGTCCCTGCAGAGCGAGTGGGCCACCCTGATGGCGCTGGAGGAGGAGTGTCTCCGCCAGAACAGGACCCACCGCGTCATCGTGATGACAGACCTGGGCGACCTGCGTGAGGGCTTCTGGGACAAGGATGAGCTGGTGGACGTCTGCCGGCGGGTGGAGCAGGACCTGCCCCATGTACACTTGGCCGGTATCGGTGTTAACCTGTCCTGCTATGGCTCCACTAAGCCTACCCCGGACAAGATGAACGAACTGGTCGCTTTGGCTCGCCGGGTGGAGGCGCGTATCGGCCGATCGCTGGAGGTCGTCTCCGGCGGCGCTACCAGCTCCTTTACGCTGGTCCATTGGGGCACCATGCCCGCCGGTATCAACCACCTCCGAATCGGCGAGGGCATCCTGCTGGGCAAGGATCTGCAGGTGGACTGGGGCATCCGCGACATGGATTACCTCCGCATGGACACCTTTACCCTCCGGGCCGAGGTGGTGGAGGTCAAGGACAAGCCCACCTATCCCATCGGCGAGCTGGCCATCGATGCCTTCGGCCGCAAGCCTATCTATGTGGACCGCGGTGTCCGCCGCCGCGCCCTCCTGGCCCTGGGCCGGGCCGACGTGGGCGACCTGGAGAGCCTGCTCCCCCGCGAACCGGGGCTGACGGTGATCGGCGGATCCTCCGATCACTGCATCGTGGACGTGGAGGACTGCCCCCGCCGTCTGCAAGTGGGCGACATCGTGGAATTCTCGCTGTGCTACAGTCATATGCTGTATGCCACATCACGGAGCGATATGCGGCTCCTATTCAAACATCAACAGGAGGAGTAAGAAATGGGAGATTTCGGGATTTTGATCATCGGCGTCGTGGACACGTTTTTTGCCTTTTTTGTGGTGGCGCCCATGATGCTGCAGGCGGCCAGCCTGTTTGGCGTACAGAAGCAGTTTGCTAAGGCCATGGTCCAGGAGGGCGTCGTCAAGCAGGAGGACGTGGACCGCATCCACCCCAAGAAGCAGATCGCCGGTGTGGTGATCTCACTGATCATGCTGGCGGTGCTGGCGTTTACCTGTGCCAAGGCCTCCCCTTGGGGCTATATCTGCGGCGGTGTGGGTCTGGTGGTGGGCCTGCTGAAGTACCGCGCCATCGTTCAGTACAACAGTGAAACGGTCAAGCGCTTCAAGAACACCTATAAGGACGAGATGGATGTGGCCAAGTTCAACAAGTTTGTGGAGACGCATTTCTGATAAGTTCAAGTGAATAAAAAACTCTCCGGCGCCATGCGCCGGAGAGTTTTTTATTCACTTTTTTCAATGGTGCCGCCGCCCAGCACCTCATCGCCGTCATACAGCACCACCGCCTGCCCGGCAGTGATGGCCCGCTGGGGCTGATCGAACACCACCCGCAGTCCGCCGTCCGGCAGGGGATAGGCGGTGCAGGGGGTCTCCACCTGGCTGTATCGCGTCTTGGCGGCGCACCGCACCGGCGCCGCCGGTATCTGGCCGCTGATCCAGTTTACGTGGGAAGCCAGCAGGGAGGAGGCATACAGCGCCGAATCGTCTCCCAGCACGATAGCGTTGCGGTCCCGGTCCTTTTCCAGCACATATACGTGCCGCCCCACCGCCACGCCAAGGCCCTTTCCCTGGCCGATGGTATAGCAGGGTAGGCCCCGGTGCCGTCCCAGCACGCGGCCCGCTTCGTCCAGGAAGTCTCCCGGCGTCAGTGTCAGCCCCTGCCGCTGCAGAAAGGCCACATAGTCCCCGTCCGGCACGAAGCAGATGTCCTGGCTGTCGCCCTTGTCGGCGTTGTCCAGCCCTGCCTCCCGCGCCTTGTCACGGATAGCCGGCTTGTCATAGTCTCCCACCGGCAGCAGCAGATGGGCCAGCTGGTGCTGCGTCAGCTGATACAGCACGTAGCTCTGGTCCTTCCGCCGTTCCGCACCCCGCAGCAGGCGGTATCTGCCGCTTTCCGCGTCATAGGCCACCCGGGCGTAGTGCCCCGTGGCGATATAGTCATACCCCAGCGTCAGCGCCCGGTCCAGCAGGGCGCCGAATTTCAGCTCCCGGTTGCAGTCGATGCACGGATTGGGCGTCCGTCCGGCCGCGTATTCCGCCGTGAACCTGTCCATCACGCACCGGCGGAAGCGGTCTGTCTCGTTGAATACATAGAACCGCATCCCCAGACGTGTGGCCGCCTGCCGCGCGTCCTCAGCGTCGTCGGCGGAGCAGCAGCGGCTGTCCTCGTTAGGGGCCAGCTTCAGCATGGCACCGTCGCAGTCGTAGCCCTGCTGCACCAGCAGTGCCGCCGCAGCGGAGCTGTCCACGCCGCCGGACATGGCCACCAGCACCTTTTTCTTGCGCATACGATCGTTCTCCGTAGTCTATGTCTCCCGCGCCCGCATGGGGCGTATGCACCGCCGTTCAGCGGCGGCGCATACTTTCGGGAAAATGTGGAAAGCTATCGGGCGAAGAGCGCCATAGCAGGCAGGGGCGCGTCCCTGCCGTGCCGCGGCGGCCCTCCGCCCGACAGCGTGTTCTTATTCGTCCAGATGCTTTGCCAGGAATGCCTCGTCGGGCAGCGCGTCCGCCAGCTCCAGCAGTACCCGCTGGAAGCCGCCGGTATAGTCCTCGATGTTCTCGCCCAGCGTCCCCAAAGCCCGTACCATCGGCAGCGCGATGGTGGCAGTGGTGCCCTGGCCCTCCCGGCTGTTCAGCAGCAGCTGGCCGCCGTGCAGCCGCGCGATCTGATGCGCCAGGGGTAGTCCCAGCCCCACGCCGCCGGCGACATAGTCCAGGGTCATGGGCCGCATATGCCAGCGAAACAGCATTTCCTGCCGGTCGGCAGGAATGCCGCAGCCGGTATCCTTCACCTTGATGAGCACATGGGGCTTCTGCACGGCCAGCGTCACCGTCACCTTTCCACCGGCGGAGCAGGCCTTCAGCGCGTTGGACAGCAGCTGCCACAGGGCCTGGCTCAGCCACGGCTCGTTGACAGCGGTGATGGCGTAACGCTCCTCGCACACCATCTCCAGCTGCACGCCCTTCAGCTCGAAGGGGACCTCCGCCTCCCGGATGATCTCGTCCAGCCACACCTTCAGGTCCGTGTTTTCGGTGGGCAGCAGCTCTTTGCGGTTCAGCATAGAGGCGGACTCCAGGTTCTTTGCCAGCCGCAGCAACCGGAAATAGCCATGGTAGAGCATGGCGGCGTTCGCGTCCAGTATCGGATCCTCGTCCCGTTCATCGGCGGGGGCCAGCTTCTGCATCCCATAGTAGATATTGCCCAGTGCGGACCGTATCTGCATCGCCACCAGCGGCAGCCGCTCCATGTATACCTTTTCCTGCTGTGCCTGTTCCATGAGACCAGCCTCCTTCTGTTGTCAGCATACCAGTTTCCCGGCGCCATCAACCGTGCCAACTTCTGTCAGCTTGTTCACATCATATCAAATGCGGTGCAAGAATACAAGATTTTTATCAAATTTCCGCGAAACGAAAAAAAGTTTCAAAAAAGGCTTGCATTTTGCGGAATAACTGCATATAATTCTAAACATACCATACATTTAGGATATTCCATCAGAGAGGAAGATGTTTTATGAGCATTAAAGTCGGTATCAATGGTTTTGGCCGTATCGGCCGTATGGTCATGCGCTGCTGCATGGATCACCCCAACATCGAAATCGTGGGCGTTAACGACCTGTGCCCCGCCGATTACCTGGCCTATATGCTGAAGTTTGACACCATGCACGGCAAGTTCAAGGGTGAAGTTTCCTCCGAGGGCAACAACATCGTTGTCAACGGCAAGGCCATCCCCGTGTTTGCTGAGCGTGACCCCGCCAACCTGCCCTGGGCCAAGGTCGGCGCCGAGTACGTTATCGAGTCCACCGGCCTGTTCCTGACCAAGGAGAAGGCCGCCGGCCACATCGCCGCGGGTGCCAAGCACGTGGTCATGTCCGCCCCCTCCAAGGACGACACCCCCATGTTCGTCTGCGGCGTCAACCTGGACAAATACACCAGCGATATGCAGTTTGTCTCCAACGCCAGCTGCACCACCAACTGCCTGGCCCCCATCGCCAAGGTCCTGCACGATAATTTCGGTATCACCGACGGCCTGATGACCACCGTGCACTCCACCACCGCTACCCAGAAGACCGTTGACGGCGTCTCCCTGAAGGATTGGCGCGGCGGCCGTGCCGCCTCCGGCAACATCATCCCCAGCTCCACCGGCGCTGCCAAGGCCGTGGGCAAGGTCATCCCCAGCCTGAACGGCAAGTTGACCGGTATGTCCATGCGCGTCCCCACCCTGGATGTCTCCGTGGTGGACCTGACCGTCAACCTGGCTAAGCCCGCCAAGTATGAGGATATCTGCGCCGCCATGAAGAAGGCCAGCGAGAACGAGCTGAAGGGCATTCTGGCCTACACCGATGAGGACGTTGTTTCCTCCGACTTCCTGGGCGACACCCATACCTCCATCTTCGACGCCAAGGCCGGCATCGCACTGACCGATACCTTTGTCAAGGTCGTCAGCTGGTACGACAACGAGATGGGCTACTCCGACAAGGTCCTCTGCCTCATCGAGCATATGTACAGCGTGGACCACAAGTAAATCGCTTACTACCGAAAGGTTTTCCTTCTTTTTGTTCCGCAGACAGCGCCGCGTCACGCGGCGCTGTCTGCATACAGAGACGCTGCGCGCCGCCTGTACAGAGGGGGAAAGCGCTTCCGGCGGTTTTTGAAAGAAAATCGACAGCGTGACAAAATTTTTTCATTTACCCCCTACCATTCCACTGGATTGTATGGTACAATAGGTACAACTTACCTAAGGGTAACGCAAGGGAAAGGAACCCCGTCATGGAACAGAACTCCATTCTGCATACTACGCTGTCGCTGGACAGCGATATACCCCTCTACGCCCAACTGGTGGGCATCATCAAGCGCAGTATCTCCACCGGCGCCCTGCCGGTGGGCGCCCTGCTCCCCAGCGAGGCCGAGCTGTGCCGCTGCCTGAGCATCAGCCGCAACACCGTCCGTCAGGCCATCGGCGAGCTGGAGGACGAGGGCCTGGTGGTCCGCAAGCGCGGCCGCGGCACCTTTGTGGCCGACCCCGCCACCAACCGCCGGGGTGTCCGCTATTCCTTCACCACCGAGGTCTCCTCTGTGGGCAAGGTCCCCTCCTCTACGCTGGTGGACTTCGCTGTAGAGGTCCCCAAGCCCACCGTCTGCGAGAAGATGGAGCTGCGGGAGGGAACGCCGGTCTACTGCTTCACCCGTGTCCGCAACGTGGACGGTGAGCCACTGATCCTGGAGACCAGTTACTACCCTCAGTACATCTACCCCAATCTGACCCGCGATATGCTCCAGACCCACAGCTTTTACAGCCTGCTCTACCATGTGGGCATCGTCCCCTTCGCCGCGGACGAGAGCTATGAGGCCGTTATTCTGGAGGACAGCTGCGCCGCCCTGCTGGGTGTGCCCTCCGGCAGCTGTGCCTTTTTCCACCAGCGGCTCACCCGTACGGAGGATGGCCGTATCTACGAGTACACCCGCAGCTACATACGCGGCGACCGGGTCCGCCTGGACGTACATATGCAGAAAAGCGGCATGAACTTCGTCCGCACCATCGACTGAATAGAAAAGCACCCCCACCGGGGGTGCTTTTTCCGCATAAAGCCCCGCCCAAAGGGCGGGGCAGCGCTATTTACGACAGCAGCAGGCGTATCAGTACCCGGGCAATGGCATAGCCCAGCACGCCGCCGCCGATGCAGGCGGCCGTGGCCCACACCCGTTTCCGCTTGGCGTGGGGCACCTGCTGGCTGTACAGCCGCTGGTTTTCCCGGTTCAGGCCTACCAGTGCCTCCGGGTTACGGGCCGCGACCGCCTGCACGATAGCGTCCGCCATCCGGCGGCTGCCGCCCCTTTCGAGCCGCAGCGTGATGCTGCGCCCGTCATAGGTCAGCAGCTCCACCACCGTGCTTTTGGCCCACAGCAGCTTTAGGTCGTGACGATAGACCCACAGCACGTCCGCCAGGGGCAGAACGATGTTCTGCCGCCGCCCGTACAGGAACGCCGTGCTCACCAGTGCGTCAGAGCGCCGGTCACCTTCCAGATAGTGAAACTCGCTCTCCGCCCGTTCCAGCAGCTTTCCCTTTTTCAGATGCTTCAGCGTGCTGTTCAGTTGTGCGGTGTACGAGGCGGCGCTTACCAGCAGCACAAAGGCGGCCAGCCCGAGGAAGCTGGCTATGAGGGACCAAAAGCTGCTCCCCGTGTCCGGTGTCAGCTCGCTGTCGATGTAATAGTCGCCGTAGGTGTACACAAAGTCCTCGGCGGTCATGCCGACGGCGGCGGCAATATCGTCGATATATGCCTCCGGCGTCTCACAGATCACGCCCACCAGACGTACCGGTGCCGGCGCGGTGGTCTCCGTCAGCGGGATATAGACGGCCAGCTCCGAGGGCGCGGCCGTATCGTCCGGCACTGCGCCGTCACCGCTGTCGTCAGCATAGGTATAGTCCACAATGTCCGCATACCGTGCGTATTCCGCGTCGTTCAGCTGCACCAGATAGCCGTATCCCTCCGTGTCCTCCGCCAGATAGAAGACCAGCTTGCGCCCGTCGCCCAGCGTCACCCGATAGGCCCAGGTGGTCATGTACTGCACGTCGATGTAGTTGTAGTCGCCCAGATAGATCTCGTCCCCGATGGGCACGGCCTCCGCTGCCGCACTGTCCCGCTGCGCCAGCAGCCCCAGCACGATACACCCCGCCGTCAGCAGGGCCAGTATGCCGCCCACGATCCACCAGGCAGGGGAGTGTCTTACGTATCGGCGCATTTCCATATGTTGCCCCTCCAAATTTGTTGTGGTACGACATATTGTACCATATTCTGCCAGAATGTGCAATATCATTTCCCATAAACGGCATAAAAAACGCACCCCGGGTCTGGCCCAAGGTGCGTTTTTACTCACAGTGCCGCTGCGCCGATGATGCCCGCCTCATTGCCCAGCCGGGCACATTCAATGACCGGCGGTGTCCGGTCGTGCCCGCCGAAGCAGTTGGCCGCCACATACGCCCGTATAGGGGCCAGCAGTCTTTCGCCTTGGCGGCTGATGCCGCCGCCGATGAGCACCATCTCCGGTCCCAGAATGTTCACCAGGTCCGTGATGCCCGCCGCCACGTACACGCAGTACCGGTCCACCACAGCCTGCGCCGCCGCGTCTCCGGCGGCCGCCGCGTCGAATACGTCCTTACCGGTCAGCCTCTCGCCGTACCCGGCCAGCAGGGACTCCGGCTGCGCCGCGGCCGCCCGCTTTCCCTGCCGTATCAGCGCTGTGGCGGAGGCATACGCCTCCCAGCAGCCCTTCCGTCCGCAGGTGCAGTCCTCACCGTCCAGCACCAGCACGGTGTGGCCCACCTCCGCGCCGGTGCCGCCCACGCCCTCCAGCAGTTGGCCATCGGCCACGATGCCGCCGCCTACGCCGGTGCCCAGGGTGATGAGTATCATGTTCCGGCAGCCCACGGCCCCGCCGGCCACCGTCTCCGCCAGCGCGGCGCAGTTGGCGTCGTTGCTCAGATGGCAGGGGAGCCCCAGCCGCGCCGTCACCATGCTGCATACCGGCACATTGAACCAGCCCAGGTTATAGGCCCGCACCACCACGCCGTTGGCGCTGTCGCAGGTCCCCGGCGAGCCGATGCCGACGGACGCGCAGTGCGCCGCCGTGATGCCGGCCTTCTCCATGGCCTTCTCCGCCGCGCGGCAGATATCCGCGACAACGGCCTCCGCCGGGCGTTCCGCACCGGTGGGCAGGCTGACCTCCGCCACGATGTGCTGGCCCTCGTCCACCACGCCGGCGGCGATGTTGGTGCCGCCCAGATCAATGCCAATACGATACATATGCTGCCTCCTTGCGCTTTCTGTCCCCGCGTTCCGGGGAAATAAACGGGGCGGGCGTATCGCCCGCCCCAAGTGCGTCTCTGTCTCAGATATGGGTCACAAAATCGGTGTTCACCGCCACCGGCCGCGCGATGTCGGAGGACCGGATGCTGCCGAAGATGGTCCGCATGGTGGTCAGTGCCTCCTTGCCGGATACCTCCGGCTCCCGGTCGTGGACCAGCGCGTCCACAAACTCGTCGATAACGCCGGAGTTGTGGGACGTTGTCTCGAAGGCAAAGCTGGTGCGGTTGCCCTCAAGGTCATTGATGATGATGGGGGCCGACGGCTCGCTGTAGATCATCATCAGGCCCTTGGTGCCGTACAGCACCGTGGACTGGCACTCGTGGCCATACACCGTCCAACTGGCCGCCATGGTGCCCAGTGCGCCGCCGGACATTTTCAGGATGCACAGGGCGTTGTCATCCACGCTGATGAGCTTGCCGTTGTCGTCACGCTTATTCAGGGTGACTACCTTGGCGGTGGTCTCGATGACCTTCTGCCCAAGCAGGTACTGGATCAGGTCCACCTTGTGGATGCCCATGTCGGACAGGGCGCCCATAGCCGCCTTGTTCTTGTCAAAGAACCACGTGCCCTCCAGAGACCAGCCCTCGGGGCCGGAGTTGCCCAGAATGGTGCGGAAGGTGATCACATCGCCGATGATGCCGCTGTCCAGCATTTGCTTGGCCTTGCGGTGCACCGGGTCAAAACGCATGTTGTGGCCCACCATCAGGTGTCTGCCATTGCGCTCAGCGGCGGCCACCATGGACTCGCACTCCGCCAGCGTTACCGCCATGGGCTTCTCCACCAGCACGTGCTTGCCGGCGTACAGCGCAGCTGTGCAGATCTCCGCATGGCTGCGGTTTTCCACGCATATGGACACGGCGTCCACGTTGGGATCATCCACCAGCTCATAGAAGCTGTTGTACACCTTGCCGCCGTACTGCGCCGCCATCTCCTGCGCGCGCTCCATGTTCTTGTCGTAGAATGCGACGATCTCCGCATTGGGGTTGGCTGCATACTCAGGCAGATGGCGCACCTGTGCGATCTTGCCGCAGCCGATAATGCCGACTCGGATCATAAAAAGCGAACCTCCTCTGTCCGTCCTCAAACCGCCGGGCGCCCTGCGCTCCGACGTATGTTTCTGCCCCTATTGTACCAAAAGAAAACGGGAAAGAAAAGCCTTTTTTGCCAACTTTGCAAAATTTTTCACAAAATCTGCGCCGCGATGGTGAGGGCGCAGCCCTTTTGTGCCGTATAGTCCAGCGTTACGCCTGCCGGGAGGCTGAAGCGGCTCAGCGCCAGCAGCGGACCCTTGCCCGTCAGCTTGAACAGCGCCTCCTTGGCCGTCCATATCTCCCAGAACCGCTGGCAGCCGCCGTCGTCCCCGGACCGTATGTACGCCATCTCCTGCTCGCTGCATACCCGGCGCATGAACTTCTCCTGGGCCGAGCGCACCACCTCCACGTCCACGCCTACCGGCGCGTCCGCCGTTACGCATACCGCCCACGGGCCGGAGTGGCTCACGGACACATACACGCCGTCCTTTTCCACGCTGGGCTTGCCCAGCTCGTCCCACTGAAGCGGTACGTCCTTCTCCGCGCAGCCCATCGTCTGCGCGAGCATCCGCCGCGCCAGCAGCTCTCCGGCGATGGTGCGCTTCCGGTCGTCCTCACCGGCGATGTCGGCCACACGCCGCCGCCGCGTCTCATCCATCATGCCTATCACGGTCTGGGCCGCGTCCTCCGTCAACTCCCGGATGTCAAACCACTGCAATTCCATATCCCGCGCCTCCCGCGTCATATTTTTCGCACCCATTGTATCACATCCTGCCGCGCCGCGCTACTGCTTTTTCGCCGCCGCAGGCTTTTCTCTGTACTTTCCGGTACTTCCACCCCTTGCCCAGGGGACGCGGCGGTGGTATACTATCCCCGTATCTGTAGTTTTCCATGAAAGGAGATGACGCCATGACCCGTGATGAGCTCCGCGCCAAGGCCAACGACCTGCCCCTGCTGCCCGGCGTCTATCTGATGATGGACAAGACCGGCCAGGTCATCTATGTGGGCAAGGCCAAAAAACTGAAAAACCGCGTCAGCCAATACTTTCAGGACACCGCCAGCCATAATGAGAAAACGAAGATGATGGTGGCCCATGTGGACCGGTTCGACACCATTATCGTCCGGTCGGAGTTCGAGGCCCTGGTGCTGGAGAATTCCCTTATCAAGCGCCATCAGCCCCGCTACAACATTTTGCTGAAGGACGACAAGGGCTATCCCTTCGTGCGGCTGGACAGCGGCGACTACCCCCGCTTTACCCTGGTGAACCGCACCGCCGACGACGGCGCGAAATACTACGGCCCCTTCGGCGGCCGGCACGAAACGCGTCTGGCGCTGGACGCCGTGTGCGCCGCCCTGCGCCTGCCCACCTGTTCCCGAAGGTTCCCCCGCGACATCGGCAAGGAGCGCCCCTGCCTGAACTTCCACATGGGCCGGTGTGACGGCTTCTGCCGCCCGGACGGCCCGGACGCGGCGGAATACCGCCGCCGCATGGCCCAGGCCACCGCCCTGCTGGAGGGCAAGCTGCGCGCCGTCACTGCCCAGCTGACGGAACAGATGAACGCCGCGGCGGAGGCCCTGGACTTTGAGACAGCCGCCGCCCTCCGCGACCGTGTACGGGCCCTGTCCGTGCTGACCAAGGACCAGCAGGTCATCGCCGGTATCTGCGCCGACACCGATGTCTGGGGCGCGTATACCAGCCCCGCCCGGTCCGGCTGCGCCATTCTCTACATTGAAGACGGCGATCTCCTGGCCCGGCAGACCGAGGTGTTCCCCGACGCTGCCGACAGCGAGAGCGCCCTGCTTTCCGCTGTGGTGCCCCAGTACTATCTGACCCGCCAGTCTCTGCCCCGTGAGATCCTGCTCCCAGCTGCCATCGATGACGCTGACGCGCTCTCGGCCCTGCTGACGGAGCGCAGCGGCCACGCCGTGGCCCTCCGGGTCCCCCAGCGAGGTCAGCGCCGCGCGCTGCTGGACATCGCCCGCCGCAACGCCCGGGAGGAGGTGGAGCGCGTTACCGACGCCGTACAGCGCATTAACGGCACCCTGCGCCTTTTGCAGGAAACGGCTCAGCTGCCGGTCCTGCCCCGGCGCATGGAGAGCTATGATATCTCCCACACCGGCGGCGCGGACCAGGTGGGCGGCATGGTGGTCTTTCAGGACGGCAAGCCGCTGAAGTCCGCCTACCGCCGCTTCCGTATCGAGTCCTGCGCCGGCGCCGACGACTACGGCGCCATGCGTGAGGTGCTCACCCGCCGGTTCCGGCGCTATCTGGACGGCGATGAAAAGTTTGCCCCTCTGCCGGACCTGCTGCTGATCGACGGCGGTCAGGAGCACGCCCGTGTGGCCGAGCAGGTGCTGGCAGAGACCGGGGTGGATGTGCCCGTGCTGGGCATGGTCAAGGACGACCGCCACCGCACCCGTGCGCTCATCACCGCCCGGGGCCATGAGCTGGGCATACAGCAGACACCCGCCCTGTTTGCCCTTATCGGCACGGTGCAGGAGGAGGTCCACCGCTTCGCCATCGCCTACCACCACCAGAAGCACACCCGCTCCGCCAAGCGCTCGCAGCTGGACGGCATCCCCGGTGTGGGCGAGGCGCGGAAGAAGCGGCTCCTGCAGCACTTCGGTACCGTCACCGCGGTAAAAAACGCCGCGCTCGAGCAGCTCTCCGCCGTGGTGCCGGAGGCGGCCGCCCGGGCGGTATATGAGAAGTTCCACGGATAAAAAAGTGCCCCCGGCAGAGCCGGGGGGACGTCGTACGCAAAAGAAAAGAGAGACGGCGAAGCCGTCTCTCTTTCGTTGTGTTTACTCGTCCAGGTTCTCAATCAGCTCAGCCAGCGCATCCACAGCTTCCTTCTCATCACTGCCGTCCGCGATCAGTGTCACTGTGGTGTCCTTCATAATGCCCAGGCTCAGCACGCCCAGCAGGCTCTTCGCGTTGACGCGGCGTTCTTCTTTTTCTACCCAGATGCCGCTTTTGAACTCGTTGGCTTTCTGAATGAAATAGGTCGCGGGTCTGGCGTGCAGACCGACCTCATTTTTCACCGTGATCTCCCGTGTATACATGAACCAGCACTCCTTACGCACATTTTTACTCTCGCGCCAGAGGGTGCAGCGCGCAGAAACTAACCCTCACCATTTCCTATTATACTGGATTACGGCAGGATTGCAATGGGCATTGATACGAAAATCCCGCGATTTGCTCTATAATTCCCACTGCAATTTGTGAAAAATGATGTATCTTGCAGACAAATTCCGGTATTTGTCCAATCGAAAGCTCACATCCTGGCCTCTGCCCAGTCGCTGAGCTGCTCCAAAATGGGCAGCAGTGCCCGGCAGCTGTCCGTGGGGCCGTATTCCACCCGCACTGGCACCTCCAGATACTCCCGCCGTGTCACCAGCCCGTCGTGCTCCAGCTCCCGCAGGGCCGAGGCCAGCACCGTGTTGGAGATGCCGTCCAGCTTGCTCCGCAGGGCGTTGTAGCGGATGGTCCCGGCGTTGGCCACGGCGCACAGGATCTGCACCTTCCACTTGCCGCCGATCAGCTGCATAGCGTGGTGCAGCGGACATTTCTCCATACAGGGACAGTCGTAGTGGCTTTGCGGCATGGTCTGTGACATGGTAAGCCCCTCCTTACTTGCCCATAAAAATCTGCGCTCTTGCATTTCTCCAAAGCTATGGTATCATTATAGCAGGTAAGAAAACCGGAGTAAATAGCATGAGGAGAAAATCACAGCCATGAATATCTATCTTCAGGGGCTGACCATGGGTCTGGCCTACGTGGCGCCCATCGGCCTGCAAAACCTGTTCGTCATCAACAGTGCCCTGACGCAGAAGCGCAGCCGCGTCTATATCACCGCGCTCATCGTCATTTTCTGGGACATCTCTTTGGGTGTGGCCTGCTTCCTGGGCGCCGGCGCACTGATGCAGGCGCTGCCCTGGCTGCAAAAGGTCATCCTGGGGCTGGGCAGTCTGATCGTCATCTATATCGGCATCGGCCTGCTGCGGTCCAAGGCCAGTCTGGAGGGCGGCCGGGACGTGAACGTCCCCATCTGGAAGCTGGCCGGCTCCGCTTTCGTAGTCACCTGGCTGAACCCCCAGGCCATCATCGACGGCACCATGATGCTGGGCGCCTTCCGGGCCACCCTGACCAACGGCGGTGACCTGTTCTTCATCTGCGGCTTCGGCTCCGCCTCGGTGATCTGGTTCCTGACGCTGTCCACCGTTGTCTCTCTGCTGGGCAGTAAGTTCAACGAGAAGGTGCTGAACATCATCAACAAGGTCTGCGGCGCCGTCATCATCTTCTACGGCCTGAAGCTGCTGTACAGCTTCGTCCAGATGATGGGCTGGCTGTAAAACACTTCACAAATCACGCTCTTTCTGTTACAATAAGGCAGAAAGGGCGTGATCTTTTTATGGAACAGAACTACCGGCTCACCATCGCCTACGACGGCTCCCGCTTCTTCGGCTGGGAGCGCCAGCCGGACAAGGATACCATCCAGGGCAAGCTGGAGGCCGTGCTGGGCACGCTGCAGGGCCATCCGGTGAATGTTATCGGCGCGGGCCGCACCGACGCCGGTGTCCACGCCCGGGCCATGACCGCCAATGTGGTGCTGGACGTGACCGAGACGCCCGACGCCCTCCGCGACTATCTGAACCGCTACCTCCCCGACGCCATCGCTGTCCGGGAGGTCAAGGAGGCCGCGCCCCGTTTCCACGCCCGCTATAACGCCCTGGGCAAGACCTACCGCTACACCTGCCACACCGGGCCGGTGAAGCCGGTGTTTGACCGGAAGTACGTCACCCTGCTGGACTACGACCCGGATGTGGAGAAAATGCGTCAGGCGGCGGCCTATCTGCTGGGTGAAAACGACTTCGCCAGCTTCTGCGGCAATCCGCGGATGAAGAAGTCTACCGTCCGCCTGGTGGACCACATCGCTATCGAGCGCCGGAAGGACCGGGTGGTCTTCACATTCCACGGCACCGGTTTTTTGCAGAACATGGTCCGCATCATGGTGGGCACGCTGCTGGAGGTGGGCCGCGGCTACTGGACGCCGGAGCAGGTGCGTGACATCCTGGCCGCCAAAGACCGCAAGCAGGCGGGCCCCACCGCGCCGCCGGAGGGCCTGTGCCTGATGAAGGTGGATTATTGAGCAAAAAGCATCCGGGCGCTATCCCGGATGCTTTTGCTGCGTAAAAATGACCTAAGCCAAGGCTTAGGTCATTTTTGTTACATATTGTGGATATCGTCCAGCAGATCGTCCAGCGACATGGTCCGCACCTCGTCCTCGTCGGCCTGGGTGGGCTCGTCCTGGGCGGAGCGCTCTGCGGTCGCCGGTTCCTCCGCCGGTGCGGCGGGCGTCATAGGCGCCGCCGGGGTCTTGTCGGGGATGACGGCAGGTTCGCTGTCGCTGCTCTCCTCGCGGGGCACCAGACGGGGCACCCGTGCCGTGTGCCGTTCCTCGGGGATCAGGGGCTTCGCCGGGGTCCGCGGCGGTTCGTCGTCGTATTCCTCGTCATCGCCGCCGCCCATGTGGCCGCGGCCGATCAGGAAGCCCAGCAGGAACAGCACCGCCACCAGCAGCACCGCCGCCGCGATGGCCACATACACGGTCTTGACCTCGCCGATCAGCGGCATCGCAATGGTCCCGGGGATCTCCAGCGGCGGTACCTCGGGGATGGTGGCCGGGTCGATGACCTCCACCGTGGGGACAATACCGGTATAGGCCGGCATCCGCAGCACATGGATGGTATAGTTCTGCTTGGTCTTGCCGTCCTCGGCGGTGCCGGTAACCGTGAGCACCGTCTCCGCCTCCGTGGCGGACAGCTGCACCTCGCCGGTGCCGGTGATGCCCTGGGCCTTTTCGTCCTTTGCCGTGGCGGCGATGGTCACCTGCTTCGTCTCATAGGGGACGTAGGCGATGTAATCCGTCACCGTGGGCGTGAACGCCGGAGACAGCGTGGCCCCATCCAGCGTCAGGGCGGCGATGGACGCGTCGGTGGAGGGCTTGTAGTTGGGGTCCTGCTGGCGCGTGGCATCGATGGTATAGCTCTTGGTGGCGCCGTTGGCCGCCGTGACCTTGATAGTCACGGTGTTGACGCCCACCGCCAGCTCATTGCCGCTGACAGACACCGTGGCGCTGTTATCGGCCTTTTTGTAGTTCAGATCCAGCTTTTCCACCGCGAAGGGCACCGTGCAGGTGTAGTACGTGGTGCTGCTGGAGAAGGAGGGGCTCAGCGTGGCATTGGAGCAGCTCAGCGAGCTGAGACTGCAGTTGCCGCTGGGGGCCGCGCCCACCTTGCCGGACCAGCTGGCGCTGTCCAGACTGGTGTCGCTGTTGCCGTCGGACACCACGATGTTGGAGAACGTGGCGGTCAGGGCGTCGCCCTCCTTGGCGCTGCCGGATACCTTCATTTTGATGGTGACCAGTCCACCGCTGGAGCTGGACGTGCCGTAAACGCTGAACTTGTTGTTGTTGACCACGATGCTCCATCCGCTGACAGAGCAGTTGTAGTTGGTAAAGGACAAATTGCCGCTGTAGCTCAGGTCGGCGGTCAGACCGTAGACCTTGCTGGGCACGGACAGCGTCAGTGTGACGGTGTCGCCTGCCTGCGGGGCGGCGGTGCCGGTCAGCGTCGCTCCGGCGGCGTGGGCCTGCACGGGCAGCAGCGTGACCACCAGCAGCAGCGTCAGCAGCGCGGAGGCCGCGGCGCGGAACAGTTTGTTTTTCATAGGATACTTCCTCCTCAGCCGATGGTGCGCTGGCCCACGGTGACCTGGGCGGCCTGCACCACGTCGGTGATGGTGACCTTGCCGTCACCGTTGATATCGGCCGCCTTGGCGTAGGCGCCGGACAGGCTGTTGGAGCCCACCACGTACTTCTGCAGCTTGACCACGTCGGTGATGGTGATCTTGCCGTCGCCGCTGACGTCGCCGGTGACCACGATGGTCACGGTGGCGGAGCTGCTGACAGCGGTCATACCGGTACCCACGAGGCCGGAGGTCACCTTGGCGCTGCCGTTATAGATGGTGTAGCCCGCGCTGTTCATTGCGGAGACAGACGTGCTGGGTGATACGCCGGTCAGATAGTTGCCGGAGGGCGTGGGCGTGTTCGTACCGGTGTTTCCGCCGGTACTGCCGCCGGTGCCGCCGCCGGTGCCGCCGCCGCTGTTGGCCGTCTTGGTAAACACGGCGGTGTAGGTCACGTCGGCGTCAGGCATGACGGTGCCACTGGTATAGCGTTTGCCGCTGGCATCCGCCCAATAGTCGAAGCTGTACACGTACTTGCTGTCGGCCTGTATGACCGGGTTCGTTGCAGGCAGCGTGATAATGTCGTTCTGGGCCAGCTTGTAGGAATCCCACACAGCGCCCTGGGACATGAACTTCACGGTGTGCAGCGTACCGAACTTGGCCGTAACGGTGTGGTTCTTGGGTGCCACAGGCGTGCTCTGGGATATCTCGCGGTCATTGTAGAACCAGCCCTGGAAGCCCTTTTCGTTCACCTCAGGCAGCGCGCCGTAGGGTTGTGCCTCTTTATAGGTGCGCGTTTCCAAGGTCTTGCCGTTGACCACGAAGGTCACCGTGTAGGTGTTGTTGGGGGCTTCGGGCGTGGTAGTCGTGGCCGCGCCCACAGTGAAGGTGGTATCCAGCAGCGTCACGGTGCTGCCGCTATCGGTGGTGCCGGTAATGGTAAGGTAGTATTTCCCGGCGGAGAGCTTACTGAACTTCAGGGTCTCATCCAGTTCCCACAGGTCGAACCACTTGGCATTGATGCCGCTGCGGCTGGCGTAGGTAGGCTCTGTCCCGGTAGCTATGTTGGTGACCACCGCTTTTACGGTGCTGATGTTTTGGGTGCAGGTGACGATACCGCGCAGGGGGAAGGAGGAGTTGCCCTGGGTCAGGTTGTGGACGATGCTCTTGCCGGTTTCGTCCTTCTCCGCCTTCTGGGGATAGAACAGACCGATGGTGCTCCAGGCGTCCTGTCCGGCCGCGGGCTTCATGGTCACAACAGCGGCGGTCTTGCTCTCCTTGCTCAAACCGACCTTATAGGCGGTGACAGTGGTGGTGGGGTTGTTCTTCAGATCCTCGTCGACCATCTCCCCCACGACTTCCACCGTAATATCCTCAAGTGACTTGCCGGTAAGCACCTCCACAAGAAGCAGGATTTCCTCCTCTGTAAAGGATACGTTTTCGTCATCACTGCTTAGCTTTTTGATAAGGGCATTTATATCCTCGTCCTTCATGCCCTCGCTGGCAAGCTTATCCTTTATCTCCTCGGTATAGTCCTCCTCCGACTTGCCTTCGATGCTCGCCTCGAACAAATCATTCAGTTTTGTCTCCAGCCGAGTACCAAAGTCGTTCGCCAACTCGCTGGTATACTGGCCATTCTCGGTAATGCCCTTACTGATCTCGACCAGCTTCGCGGCAATCAGGTCATCCCTGTTCTGGCCGTCCGCTGTGACATCCGCACTGGTCACCGTCACGGTCACATACTGCTTGGTGCCCACGTTGTACAGTATGTAGCCGTTGTTGCTGCCGGTCAGTGTCCAGAACTGTCTGCTGTCGGCGGCAGCGTTTTGCAGCATCAGTGCGCCGTCAACGACCGCCAGACGCTTGCCATCCGTGGTGGCCAGGGTGTATTTGTCGGAATTGTAGTAGGTCAGGATCAGCTGAGAGGCCTTCTCCTCGGCCACCAGGTCGGTGCTGCCTACGCTGTAGCTGAAGGTCCTGCCATCGGAGTTATAGCACAGGGTGTATTTGCCCTCCAGGTGGGAGGTGGTGTTCTGATAGCGCATGACCAGCGCATCGGCAGGCTCGTTGATGTGCAGGCGGCTGTATACCGAGGACTGCACATCGCCGTCCGCTGCGCTGTAATAGGCCATGGAACGGTTCTTCACGCCATAGCGGTCAGACAGCTGGGTCTGCATATCCCGATACTTGGGGATATCCTCCGCCAGCTTGCTGCACTCAGTGTAGATGGCCTCGATCAGCTCCGCCTCGCTCTGCATCTTGAAGCCGCCCAGCCGGTTGTCGATGGCGCGGGTGACCACGTTATAGGCGCCGTCCACGCCATGTTGGACGCTGCGGCTCCACAGGACGTTCTTCAGGGCGATGGAGTAGTCGTTCAGGTTCAGGGAAGGGTATTTGCTTTGCAGGCGGCTGATCAGGGTCGAGTAGCGCTCGGTACCCCAGTACTCTGTCTGGGCGTTGGCAAACTCACCCTTGTTGACGCCGTGGCCCAGCTCCCTCCAGGCACTTTCAAAGTTGGGGCCGTAGCCTGCTGCGGCTGCGCCGCTGGTGTTCTCGCCGTAGGCCTTATCCAGCGTGGCCGCGAAGCCATTGTATATAGCATTGCCCTGGTAGTTCCGCAGCCAGGTGCGGAACGCGTCCAGCGTTCCCGCCTTGCTGGAGAACATATACAGGCCGAAGGATGTACCGCCGGGGTCGCCGGGTACGGTGGAAACAGCGCCCGGGTCAGCGTCCGCGCCCGTCTCATAATATTGGCTCAGTGCGCCCAGGTCCTTCAGGCTGCTCCAGTTCTTACTGGCAGCCAGCAGTATGGTGGTCAAACAGCTCACCGCCATCACCGCCGCCAGGATCAATGCCATTCCCCGTTTCGTCCTTTTCATGTCGATACACCCTGCCTTATCTCTAAGTTGTATGGGAAGCGCCGGCGGCGGGAAAGCCCCTCCGCCGATTTACATAACAATAGTCATGTGTAGTATACCATCGGTCTGCGTCGTTGTCTACCAAAAAAACGAGAAAAACACAAAAAATATGAAAATTTTGTCACCGGTGCCACAAGATTTGGGTGGATTTATGGCGCGGAATGGCGTATAATGGCCGCAGGCTGACAAAAATACGCAAGGAGAAATCAATTTATGTCAACGAATACGAAAAAGAAACACGGCACCGGCGCGGCGGTGGTACTCATCGTGCTGTGCCTGCTGGCGCTGGGCACGCTGGGATATATTATCTGGCGGCAGTTTAATCCCGTGGTGCCGGAGACGGCGGCGGGCTATGTGGCCGCTGCTGGGACCACCGCCCCTGTGTATGACGAAAACGGGACTCAGCTGGGTTCCCTGGTCCGCGGCGCGGAGGTACAGTACGTTGCTGAGGACGCCGAGGGCGGCGCGGACCGCATCCGCGTGGTCAACGGCGAGGGCTATGCCTATCTGGACGCGGCCAACCTGACCGCGGACTACAGCAGCGCGGTGCTGACGGAGACGGTGTACGCCCTGCGGGGCATGAGCCTGACGGACGAGACGGGCGCGGTCCCCGGCTGCGCGGTGGAAAAGGGCATGGCGCTGACCGTCACCGGCTTTGACGGCCTGGACGAGAACGGCGAGGTCCTGCGCTGGGCCGTCAGCTGTGACCGGGGCGAGGGGTACATCGACGGAGAGAACGTCCGCATGACGGAGGAGGAAGCGCTGGCGCAGTATGACGACGCGCTCTACCAGCGCCACGCCGCGCGGGGCGACGCCTGGGGCGGCGGCGACGCGGCCGGCCTGGACTACTACCCCACGGAGAAGCCGGCCTTCACGGACAATGTGATGCCCGACGAGGTGCGGGCCCTGTACCTGAACGGCAGCGCCATACAGTACGCGGACAGCTATATCCGGCTGGCGGAGGGTACCGGCATCAATGCCTTTGTGGTGGACATCGTGGACGGCACGGCGGTATCCTACGCCTCCCCGGTCATGCAGCAGTACAGCCCGTCCGCCTACGCCGCGGCTCAGGACACCATGGAGGGCTTCAAGGCCAACGTGCAGAAACTCCGCGACGCCGGCTACTACGTCATCGGCCGCATCACGGTGTTCAATGACGCCCACCTGGCCGCCGACCACCCGGAGTACGTCATCTCCGACCTGAACGGCACGCCCCTGAAGATCAGCTCCATGTACTGGCCCAGCGCCTACAACCGCACCGTGTGGCAGTACAAGGTGGATCTGGCTCTGGAGGCCGCCGCTCTGGGCTTCAACGAGATCCAGTTCGACTACATCCGCTTCCCCGACGGCGCGTACAAGTATGAGCAGGCCGGTACCATCGATTACAAAAACACCTACGGTGAGAGCAAGGCCCAGGCGGTCCAGCGGTTCCTGATCTACGCCGCGCAGCGGCTGCATGACGCCGGGTACTACATCTCCGGCGATGTGTTCGGCGAGTGCGCCAACGCCTATGTGACGGCCTGCGGTCAGTACTGGCCGGCCATCAGCTCCGTGGTGGACGCCATCTCCGGTATGCCCTACCCGGACCATTACAGCGCTCAGGGTGACTATAAGCCCTGGGAGCACCCCTACACCACGGTCCACAACTTCGGCGAGAGCGCCATGGCCCGCCAGAGCGAGACAGCCTCCCCCGGCGCGGTACGCACATGGATACAGTGCTACAACGCCATCCGCGAGCCGTATAACCACTACGGCGCAGCGGAGCTGGCCGACGAGGTCCGGGCCCTCCGCGACGCCGGGTGCACCGGCGGCTTTATGACCTGGAACGGCGCGTCCGACATCGACAAATACGCCGAGGTCATCTCCGCCCTGCAATAAATAAGCAAAAAAAGAAAGCCCGCACGGGCTTTCTTTTTTTGCTTATTGTGCCTCCATGGCCTTCTGGGCAAAGCTGTTGTCCACCAGCTTGTCGAAATCCACCCACTGGTCCTTCTCCAGCTCGCCGGCCTCAGTCATCACCGTCTCCAGCCGTTCCAGCGCCGACCGCGCCATCATGGGCCCCGCGTTCCATGCATCGATCTGCCGGTGCCGGGCGGTAACGGCCTCCAGCGTGTCGATGTCCGTATCCGGGAACTGATCGATGATGGCCTCCGCCACCTCCCGGTCCGTGTGGTCCACGATCCACTGCTGCGCCCGGGCAATGGCGTTGGCAAAGCCCTGAATGACCTCCGGATGCGCCGTCATATAACTCTGGCTGGCGAAATAGGCGGTGTAGGGGATCTCCCCGGACTCCTCGCCGATGGAGCAGAGGATATACCCGTGTCCGGCGCGCTCTACCTCCGTGGCGGTGGGCTCAAACAGCGTCACATAGTCCCCCTGACCACCGGTGAAGGCCCCGGCCATCATGTTGAACTGCACCGAGGTGTCCACCACCGCGTCCTCCTGGGGCACGATGCCGTGCTGCTTGAGGACGTATTCCAGCGTCATCTCCGGCACGCCGCCCTTGCGCCCGCCGATGATGGTCTTGCCCTTCAGGTCGTTCCAGTCGAAGGCCTCATCACTGCGGCCCACCAGGAACGAGCCGTCCCGCTTGGTCAGCTGGGCGAAGATCACCGGCAGATCGTCCTTGCCCTGCGCGTGGATATAGATGCAGCTCTCCGGCCCGGCCAGACCGATGTCCGCGCCGCCGGATACCACGGCGGTCATCACCTTGTCGGCGCCGCCGCCGTTGCTCAGCTTGATGTCCAGCCCCTCGTCGGCGAAGAACCCCTGGCTCATAGCCACGTACTGCGGTGCGTAGAACACCGAGTGCGTCACCTCACTGAGCCGGACCGTGACATTTTTCGTCTCCGTGCCGGCGGTATCGCCGGTATCGGTCCCCGCGCCGCAGCCGGTCAGCAGGCTGAGCGACAGCAGCGCGGCCATACAAATGCAGATAAGTTGTTTTTTCATGCACGTACCCCCCATAGATGATTTAAGAATGCTTCCGCCCGCAGCACCAGCAGGTACATCCCCACCGCCGCCAGCCCCAGCACCAGCACGCTGGCCATGACCAGGTCCATGTTGAATACCTGGGAGCCGTAGACGATGAGATACCCCAGCCCGGCCCGGGACACCAGGAACTCGCCCATGATGACGCCCACCCACGAGAGTCCCACGTTCACCTTCAGTGTGGAGAACAGCGTGGGGCAGTTGGCCGGGAACACCAGCAGCCACAGGATCTGGCGCTTGTCAGCGCCCAGCGTCCGCATCAGCCGCAGCTTCTCCGGGTCGGTGGTGCGGAAGCCGGTGTACATACTCAGGATGGTGACGATGAGTGAAATGGCCAGCGTCATGGTGACGATGGCCCCCATGCCCGCGCCCATCCACACGATGAAGATAGGCCCCAGGGCTGTTTTCGGCAGTGCGTTCAGCACCACCAGATACGGGTCCAGAATGCGGGCGGCGGTGTCCGACCACCACATGGCCACGGCGACGGCCGTGCCCAGCACCGTCCCGGCGGTAAAGCCCAGCACCGTCTCGCCGATGGACACCGCCGCGTGGTGCCACAGCTCGCCGGAGGCGCACAGCCGCCACAGGGTCTGCACCATGCGGCTGGGACTGCTGACCAGAAAGCCGTCGGACAGCCCCAGCCGGCAGCTGAGCTCCCACACGGCAAACAGCACCGCCACCAGCGCGATCTGCCAGATACGCACCCGGCGCTTTTCGCGGCGCACGGTCCTCAGGTACGCCGCACGGCGGGGCGAAGGCGCTTTCTCAGGCATGAACGTCCAGCTCCTTCCATATGGCGTTGAAGTACCGGTGAAATTCCGGCGTGTCCCGGCGCTCCAGCGGCGGCAGCCCCCGCAGCGCACCCATGTCCATCTCCGCCTTCACCACGGCGGGGCGGCGGGACAGCACCACCACCCGGTCGGACATACTCACCGCCTCAGCGATGTCATGGGTGACCAGCAGGGCCGTTTTGCCCTCCTGCTGCAATATGCGCCAGATATCCGCCGACACCGCCAGCCGTGTCTGGTAGTCCAGGGCGGAAAAGGGCTCATCCAGCAGCAATATCTCCGGCTTAGTGGCCAGGGTCCGGATCAGGGCGCAGCGCTGGCGCATACCGCCGGAGAGCTGGCAGGGCCGCTTTTTGGCAAAGGACGCCAGCCCGTAGCGCTCCAGCAGCCGGGACACGTGTGCATAGGCCGCCGGGTCCTTCTCACCACGGACCGTCAGCCCCAGCGTCACGTTGTCCCATATATTCCGCCACTCGAAAAGCTGGTCCCGCTGGGGCATAAAGCCGATCTTTGGCGACGTGCCCTGTACCGTCCGGCCGTCGATCTCGATGACGCCGCCGCTGAGGGGCTCCAGACCGGCAATGGCGCTGAGCAGGGTGGATTTGCCGCAGCCGGAGGGCCCCACTAAACTGACGAACGCGCCCTCCTCCACCGTGAAGGACACGTCCCGTACCGCCTCCACCTCGCCGTCCGGGGCTTGATAGCAGGCGGCGGCATGACGGAGCGTAATGCTCATATCCTATGTGACCTCCTGTCGGGAATGATGGGAGACTTCTCTCCGTGGTCATTCTACGCAGGAGGGACCCGCGTGGTGCCCTACGGCAGCAGATACGGTGCCAGCAGCGCCGCCAGTCCCGCTGACAGCGCCGCCTGCACCGCCTTGGCCGGCACATACAGCCGCAGGGAGATACCGCTGCCCGCCGTCACCGCCGCCGTCTGGCAGTGGACGCTGAGCCCGCCCCAGCCCAGCAGCGCCGCCGCGGTGACGAAGCCCCGGCGGTCCGGCGTCAGGCGCAGGATGCCGTTGGTCAGCTCCAGCACCCCCGCCGCCAGCGGCGGCAGGGGACCGATGAGCCCCTCCGCCAGGCGTAGCAGCACCAGAAAGAACACCACGAACCCGCACACCCGGGCCATGGCGGACACCGCCCCCTCCACCGCCCGGAGAAACTGCCCCGTCAGTCCGGTTTGCGGCGGCACAGGCCGTTTCGGCATGGCGGTGACGGGCAGCGGGCGGCGGCAGAACAGCAGACCCGTCAGCAGCGCGGCGGCACAGTGCAGCAGATACAGCCAAACCCCCGTCCGGGCGCTGCCGAATACCGACACCCCCGCCACGCCGATGGCAAAGGCCGGGCCGGCATTGTTACAGAACGTCAGCAGCCGCGCCCCCTCGGCAGGGGACAGCTCTCCCCGGCGCACCAGCTCCGCCGCCGTCCGCGCCCCCACAGGATAGCCGCCAACCAGCCCCAGCAGCAGGGCGGCGCACCCCGCGCCGCCGCAGCGGAACAGCCGCCTGAAGGGGTGGGCCAGCGCCCGGCCCGCCGCCTCCGCCGCCCCCAGCGCCACCAGCAGGGACGAGACGGCAAAAAACGGGAACAGCGCCGGTATCACCGACGTCAAACACAGCTGTACGCCGTCCCGCACCGCCTGGGCCGCCGTCTCTGCCTGCCGCAGCAGCAGTATCGCCAGCGCCCCGCTGCCCAGCAGCGCCAACACGCGCTTTATCATCACCATCACCGGTCCCCAGCCTATGCGCGCCGCCGCCGGGAAATACCCCGCCCCGGACAGGCAAGTTCCGGTGCGTCCGCGCATAGCGTTCTGTATCATCCGCAGGGAGGTGACGGTGTGGCGGGACTGAAAAAGAAGCTGGCCCAGGTGGGCCAGGAGGCGCTGGAGCGCCTGGAGCTGCCGGTGAACATCGCCGCCGGCGTGGCCCGGATCGAGCTGCTGGGCAACCGGGAGCTGTATATGGACCGGCACCGTGGCGTGCTGGCCTACACCACCGAGGCGGTGGACGTCAACGGCGGCGGCGTGGTGGTCCGCGTCCGGGGCCAGGACCTGCAGCTGCTGGTGATGACGGGGCAGGAACTGCGGATCACCGGAAAAATATCCGGCATCGATCTGGTGGAGTAAGGGGGGCGCCGTGTACCGTAAAGCAGTGAATTATCTCCGCGGTCAGGCGGTGGCTGAGGTGGTCTGCACCGCGCCGGAGCGCGTGGTGAACCTGTGCGCCGCCCACGGCATTCCCTTCTGGGACCTGACTTGGCTGACGGAGACATCCTTCCGCATGACCACCACCCTGTCCGGCGCGCGGCGCCTGGCCGAGGTGACGGCGGACATCGGCGCACAGGTGACCGTGTGCCGAAAGTCCGGCGCGCCGGAGCTGTGGCGGCGGTGCAGGCACCGGTATGTGCTGCTGGCGGCGGCGCTGGTACTGCCGCTGCTGCTGGCGGTGGGCAGCGCCTTCATCTGGGACTTCGAGGTCACCGGCAACGACACCGTCCCCACGGAAAGCGTATTGCAGGCACTGGAACGATGCGGCGTGCGCGTGGGCACGCGTGGTGTGGGCCTGGACCAGGACGAGCTGCGGAACCGGGTGCTGCCGCTGCTGCCGGACGTGGTGTATCTGGCGGTGAACGTCAGGGGCTGCACCGCCCATGTGCAGGTGGTGGAGCGCGTCCGCCCGCCGCATCTCTACCGGGACAGCGACGTGCAGAACATCGTGGCGGCCAGAGACGGGCTCATCACGAAGATCGAGGCGCTGGACGGGGTGACCTGCGCGGCGGTGGGCGAAACGGTGCAGGCGGGGCAGGTGCTGCTGTCCGGGGTGGCTGACTCGCCCCGGGGCTGCCGGTATATGCGGGCCACCGGGCGGATCTGGGCCCGGACATGGTACGAGTGGACGGTGCCCGTACCTCTGGAGACGGTGCTGAAAGACAGCACGGTGCCTGTGAAGACCCGCACCCATACCGCGCTGGACCTCGGACGGCACCGAATTGCGCTGCCTGCGGGGGACAGCATATTGCAGGGCCGGGAAAACTGTGATAAAATAATACGATACCGTGGCGTGCAGCTGCCCTTCGGGCTGCGTCTGCCGGTAACGCTGGTAAGGGAGACGGTGACGGAGCCCGTGGTGTATGACGGGCAGCGTCCGGAGGGTGAGGCCTGCGCCGAGGGACAAAAGCAGCTGGAGGCCCAGTTGGCGCAGACCATCGGAGACGATGGCCGTGTTCTGAAAGCGGACGTATCCGCCCGGCGGCAGGGCGCGTACCTTATGGTGACGCTGCGGGCGGAGTGCGAGGAACAGATCGGCGTGGACGCGCCGCTGACTATAACAAGCGATACAGGGAGGTAAACCCGGAATATGGAACAACGTATCGGTATTGAACGCATGGAGGAGGCCGTCAATCTTTTCGGCTCCTTCGACGAGAATATCCGCCTTCTGGAGGCGGAATTTCAGGTGCAGGCGGTGAACCGGGGCGGCGAGATCGTCGTGTCCGGCGAGCCGGAAAACGTGATGCTGGCGGTGAAGGCCGTGCAGGCGCTGCTGACCCTGTCCAATAAGGGCGAGACGATCACCGACCAGCACGTGCGCTACGTCATCGGGCTGGTGCGCTCCGGTCAGGCTGAGCGCATCAGCGAGCTGACCCAGGACGTGATCTGCATCACCAGCAAGGGCCGGCCCGTCAAGCCCAAGACCATCGGCCAGAAGGAGTACGTCAACGCCATCCTGAAGCAGACCGTCACCATCGGCGTGGGCCCTGCCGGCACCGGCAAGACGTACCTGGCGGTGGCGGCGGCGGTGGCCGCCTTCCGGGACAAGCAGGTGAACCGTATCATCCTCACCCGTCCGGCGGTGGAGGCCGGCGAACGGCTGGGCTTCCTGCCCGGCGATCTGCAGTCGAAGGTGGACCCCTATCTGCGCCCGCTGTACGACGCCCTGTTCGATATGCTGGGGGCGGAGACATACCAGAAGTATCTGGAGCGCGGCAACATCGAGGTGGCGCCCCTGGCCTATATGCGCGGGCGGACGCTGGACGACAGCTTTATCATTCTGGACGAGGCCCAGAACACCAGCCGCGAGCAGATGAAGATGTTTCTCACCCGCATGGGCTTCGGCTCCAAGGTGGTCATCACCGGCGACGTGACCCAGATCGACCTGCCCACCGACAAGGTCAGCGGTCTGAAGGAGGCCATGAAGGTCCTGCGGGACGTGGAGGGCGTGGCCATATGCAGGCTCACCAAGGAGGACGTGGTGCGCCATGTGATGGTGCAGCGCATCATCGAGGCCTACGCCAAATTTGAGGAGAAAAAGAAATGAAACGACACTATATCCCGGTGACCGCCGATGTCCCCGGTGTCAGCGAGGGCACACGCAGCTTTCTCCGCAGGGTCATCCGCACAGCGCTGGCCGAGCAAGGGGTGGACTTCCCCTGCGAGGTGGATGTGCTGGTGACCGGCGACGCGGGCATCCACACCATCAACCTGGAGATGCGTGGGGTGGACCGCCCTACGGACGTGCTGAGTTTTCCGGAGTTTGAACTGACTCCCGGCGAGCTGCCCGGCGCGGAGGACGCCGACCCCGGCACCGGCTATGTGCCCCTGGGGGACATGGTCATCTCTCTGGAGCGCGTGAAGGCGCAGGCGAAGGAATACGGCCACGCCAACCGCCGGGAGTTGGCCTATCTGGCGGTACACTCCGTGCTGCACCTGCTGGGCTACGACCACCTGGACGAGGGCCCCATGAAGGCCCAGATGCGCGAAAGAGAAGAGGCCATCATGTCCGTGCTGGGCCTGGAACGAAAATAACGCTGCACGAAAATTGCTCAAACGAAAGAAAGTTGAGGATCACCTATGAACATCACAAAAACCGCAATGATCACCGTGTGCGGACGGCCCAATGTGGGCAAGTCCAGCCTGACCAACGCCCTGGTGGGCGAGAAGATCGCCATTGTTTCGGACAAGCCCCAGACCACCCGCAACCGCATTTACGGCGTGGTGAACCGGGGCGATACCCAGTATGTGCTGCTGGATACGCCGGGCCTGCACAAGCCCCGTTCCCGGCTGGGGGACTATATGGTCAAGGTGGTGCGGGAGAGCCTCAGCGACGTGGAGTGCGCGCTGCTGCTGGTGGAGCCCATCCCCCATGTGGGCGAGCCGGAGAAGGTCCTTTTGCAGCGCATCCGGGAGGAGCAGCTGCCCTGCGTGCTGTGCATCAACAAGATCGACACGGTAGAGAAAAAGGAGGCCCTGCTGGAGGTCATCGCGGCGTACAGCGCGGCCTATGACGGCTTTGATGCCATCATTCCCATCTCCGCCCGGACCGGCGACGGCCTGGATGAGCTGATGCGGCAGCTGTCCCAATACGCCCAGGAAGGCCCCCAGCTGTTCCCCGACGGCATGACCACCGACCAGGCGGACAGCCAGGTGTGCGCGGAGATCGTCCGGGAGAAGATGCTGCGCTGCCTTGACAAGGAGATCCCCCACGGCACGGCGGTGGAGGTGACGAAGTTCTCCGAACGGGAGGACACGGGCATCATCGACCTGGACGTGACCATCTACTGCGAGAAGGCCAGCCACAAGGGCATCATCATCGGCAGAGGCGGCGAAATGCTCAAGCGCATCAGCTCCGCGGCCCGTCGGGATATTGAGAAATTCATGGGCACGAAGGTGTACATGGAGACGTGGGTGAAGGTC